>Ga0209456_10000054_pt1 | contig 56046 bp, 52 predicted proteins | sample COG_11_FD_184755 | JGI IMG/M metagenome (GOLD analysis project Ga0209456, IMG submission 184755) | Pelagic marine sediment microbial communities from the LTER site Helgoland, North Sea, for post-phytoplankton bloom and carbon turnover... | ecosystem: Environmental > Aquatic > Marine > Neritic...
ATCTGTTGTGCCCAGACGACTGAGGAGGAGCCACCGCTAATGCTTGCTACCGGGTCACAGGCTCGGCTGGTGGACGCCACCTTCCTACGATACCTATCATTGGATATTTATATCATAGAGCATAGAATTATATAAACAAGCATACTCTTGTGTTTTCGTATGCTTTGGTGTACATGCTTACAAATCTGGAGGGACGCATGACCGACGAGTTTCGACGCATCAGCTTGATGATCCGGGAGGACCAGCACCTTCGGCTGCTGGAGCTCGGGGTGAACATGAGTGGGCTCATTCGCAGCCTGATCGACGATCACTTGAGCGAGTCGAAGATCACACTCGCGGTCTCGGAAGAGACGGCGCATCTCTACCAGCAAATCGTTTCGCATACGGGCAGCACCGATGCCGATATCGAGCCCTATCTCCGGGTGGCGCTCAAGAGGATGCTGAAAGACCGGATCACGCAGATGGAAAGGCTTCATCGGACGATCAAGTAGGGATGGTAGACTCCGTCGTTCGGAGGTCACGCGGCGATTCGGGTCGCACGACAACATCGATGCGACCGATCGCACGCTTTGGGCTTTGCGTCTGCTTGGGATTTCCCGTCTGGGCGGCGGCGGTGCAGGCGCAGGACGTCGTCCCGCCAAAGGTGAAGTCGCTTCCCGGGATCGTCGTCCCCGAGGATATCGACGTGCCTGAGTCCGGCGTGGTTCAAGTATTGGTTCGGATCGATCCGAATGGAAAAGGCGTGGTGGACAGGTGTGACGCTGAGCGAGCGTTGTGTGATCTCGTCATCGACGCGATTTCCAAAGCCGAGTTTGTTCCCGCCACCCGCGAAGGGAACCCGGTCCCATCGCGGGTGAGAGTCGACCTGCGTGTGAGAGATCCGGCAGCTGACGACGCCTCGGATGCCGCGACGCCCGAGACGACCCTCGAGCCGGAGCGCGCCGAAGTCGAAAAGGAGTTGGTCTTCTCCGAGACGGCGGAGGTCGACGCACGCGTTCAGGTGCCGATCAAGCTCGAGCTCGAGGGCATTCGAAACATCCCAGGGACGTTTGGTGAGCCATTCCGGATCCTGGAGGTGTTGCCGGGGACCGTCCCCGTCGCCAATGGACAACCCTACGTCTACGTTCGCGGCGCACCCCCTTCGGGGACCGTATACCTGTATGACGATATTCCGATCCCGCTCCTTTTTCACTCTGCCCTCGGACCCGCCACAGTGCATCCGGGCCTGGTGGGCAGCCTCGATTTGTTTTCAGGGGCGGCGCCCGCACGCTACGGGGGGTTCACCGGGGGCGTCGTGGCCGCGAATGCTCGCCGGATCCCAAACGACCGGCCACACGGAGAAGCAGAGCTTCGTGCCATCGACGTCTCGGGTCTGCTCAACGTGCCCATGCCCAAGGAGGGGTCGATGACGTTTGCCGGCCGCTACGGGTTTCCGAACCTCTTGTTGGGGGCGATCAACGTCGATGCGAGCGTAGACTACTGGGACTACCAATACCGCACAGGCGTAGACATGAGCGCAAGATCGCGGTTTGAAGTGGTCGCCTTTGGTGGGCGCGACGACGCGGTCTTCGATGCCGACGATCCGACGCAACGGCTTGCGCTTGACTTGCAGTTCCACCGCTTCGAAGCGCGCTTCATGGGCAAAGTAAAGCGATGGGACCTCGTGGGGACCATGCTCTACGGGTACGACTTCTCCGACGTCGAGGATGGCTCCGGCCGCGCAGTGCCCGACGCCGGTGCCAGCATCCACCGGTTCGGGCCTCGTTTTTGGGCGATCTACGGTGCTTCCAAGGTGCAGCTGCGCATCGGCGGAGACTTGGCCGGGCTTTTCGGCCCTGCCAATTGTACCGAGAGAGTGCCAAGTGATCCGTTTTCGGCAATCGAAAACGTTGCGACCCCTTGCGATGCCGATTTCGCGCAGCAGGACCGGCGGCTGATCGCCGGCGCATTCGTCGACTCGAACCTATCGCCTGTGAAATGGTTGGACTTGTCGCTCGGTGTTCGCGCGGATGTCTGGAATACCGGCGGTCAACGGGATGCGGCGGTCAGCCCCCGCGCGAGGGCGACGTTTCATGCCCAGGAGCTCGCCGACGTCTTCGTCGGGTGGGGGTTCGGCAACAGGCCCGCGACCTTCCCAATCCCGCTCCCCGGCCTTGGGGACGTGCCCCTCGAGCCCGGGCTTCAGCGGGCCAATCAAGTCGAGGGCGGCGTGCGTTTTCATTTGCCTTACGACCTCACGTTCGAAACGCGCGGGTACGTCAACTTGTTTCGTGACCTTCGCTTCGTCGACGTCTTCACCGAGGCAGAGGTGTCCAGGAATCCCGCTCTAGGCGACCCCCGGCCCGCAGGATTTCTAGAGGATTCAGCGGATGGCAAGAGCTACGGTCTCGAAGTTCTGTTTCAACGTCCCTTTGATGTCGGCGTCTCCACCTTGGTGAGCTACACGCTCGGCTTCAGCGATCTCGAGGCCACAGCGCTCTTGCTCGATGGTCAAGGGTTCCAGAGCTTTGACTACACTCCCTCGTACGATGTGCGTCACGTCATGAACGGGGTGTTGACGTGGCAGGCGAAGTTTGGGCTGATCATCGCTGCGCGGGTCTTCGCACGTTCGGGCCGCGCCGAGGGTTGGCTCTGGCTCGACGACAATGGAATCGTGCAGCAGTACTTGCAGCGCGTGCCCTGGTTCGTGCGCTTGGATGCGCAGATCGCCTACGAGTGGGCAAAGCCCGGGCGACGCATGCGCATCGGCCTCGAGTGGATCAACATCACGCAAGCCAGGGACGCGCAGGAGATCGACTCCGGCGATCTAGACGCGCCGTTTGAGTGCCAAGCGCGATGGGGAGTCCCCTCCGAGTCCTGCCCGATTAAGTTCACCGGCGCGATCTGGTTTCCCAATCTTTCGTTTCGCGCGGTGTTCTAGATGCCCGACCAATGCTGTGCGTTCAGCGCGCCGGCTGCGGGTTTCACCTCGACCAAGATGCCGGTGAGGTGCGCCATTCCGGAGACTTTTTCGAGCTTGTCCGGGCCGTCGGCAGCGAGCAGGTTGACGTTGACGCCGGTCGTCTTGCTCGCCACTCCCATCTTGCTGTCTTGGTGGCCCCATCCATGCGGCAATGCGACCGAACCCGGCATCAGCTCCGCAAGAAGCTTCACCGGGATACGAACCGTACCGGTTTCGGTGGATACGTCGGCAAGGTCGCCCTCCATCAGCCCGGCATGAGCGGCGTCCTCGGGATGCATGTACAAATGGTTGGTTGAGCGTCCCCTCGAGACGAACTCCTCGATATTGTGCGTCCAGGAGTTGTGCGTCGTGATGGCGCGCTTGGTGATGAGCTTGAGCTTGTCTTTCGTGTCGAGCTCGAGCTGGAAGTCTGAGTCGAGCTTCTGCATCTGCCGGAGCAGACCTTCGGGAGCAAGGTGCAGTTTGCGATCGTCATGAATGATGCGCTTGCCGAGGAAGCTGCCCGGTTCGTGCTCGGGGCGCAGTCGCCCGTGCTTTTCCTTTAGAAGCTTCTTGAAGCTGCCCTGCTTGGTTGCCCGGAGCAAGCCCGAGAGCAGAAGCTCCTGTGGTATCGACGGCTGTTTCCCGCCGCGTCCGATCGAGTTGAGCGCCTTGGCGGCTTCGAAGGCGCGCTGCGCAACAGCCGAGCCCCACAAATTGACACCGCTCGCCTTGGCAATGTCGACGTAAATGGTGGCCTCGTCGCGTTGCTCGCCTTGAGGAGGAACGACGGCGCGCGTCGCCTGAAGATACGGCTTCATCTGAAGCCCCAACATCAATGGAAAAACAAAAGGAAGGTCTGGGCGTTGGAACGGCGAGGTGCACGGTAGGACGTGAGTCGCGACCGACGCAGTTTCGCTCGGCTGAATGTCGAGCACGACCAGCAGCTCGAGCTCTTTGAACGCATCACGAAGACGCTCGGAATTTGCCATTGTAATCAGTGGATTGCCGCCGGTGACGAATAGGGCTTTGATTTGTCGATCGCCGGGGGTGAGGATTTCGTCAGCAAGGATGCCGCCAGGCATGGCGTCGTTGACCGACTTGAACCGGCCGATGCGGCTCTCGTTTTGGTGCAGAAGTATGCCGGTCTTCTTGCCGAAGGCGGCGAAGTCGATGACGCCCGTGCTGACCAGGGTGCCGCCCTTGCGATCCAGGTTGCCCGAGATTGCGTTGATGCACTCCTGCAGCCAAAACGCGAGCGAACCGTTGGTCCCCATGTTGACGCCGGTCGAGCAGTAGAGGGCAGCGCCGTCGGCTTCGTTGTAGGCGCGCACCATCTCACGCAGAATTGCGGCCGGAATGCGCGTGACCTCCGCGGTGCGCTCGGGCGGCCAAGCTTCTGCCACGCGGCAGACCTCGTCGAACCCCGTCATGTATTCGTCGATTCGCGATCGATCGATCGTGGCGGTCGCGAGTAGCTCGTGAAGGAACGACAAATAGAAGAAGACATCGGTGTTGGGGCGGATGAAAACGTGCTTGCCCGCAACCTTTGCCGTCTCGGTGCGCCGCGGGTCTACCACGAATATTTTCGCGCCTCGGGCTTCGACCTCTTTCAGGCGCCGAATCGGATTGGAGACTTGCAGAAAGCTCCACTTCGAGATGGCAGGATTGGCGCCGACGATGATCAGGCACTCGAGGTTCTCGAGGTCGGGAAAAGGCTGAGTGAACGGGAAGCCGTAGACCTCACGCGCGACCGCGAACTTGTTCGCGCAATCCTGTGTGGCCGACGAAAACATGCTGGCCGAGCCGATGCCCTGCATGAGTCCCTGCGCAAAAACCGGATGCAAAACACCAAAACCGGCTGCCGTGCCGACGTACATCGCGATGCTGTCACGGCCATGGTTGTCGATGAGCTCGCGGACCTTGCGGCCGATGCTTCCGAGCGCGTCGTCCCAACTCACGCGCTGAAGCTCACCATCGATGCGTTGCATCGGGTAGAGCAGTCGGTCGGGCGTTCCGTACATCCGATGCTGCTTGAGCCCCTTGAGGCAGCCATAGCCGCGCGTCGCTACGTGCTCTTCGTCGGGCTTGATATCGACGACTTCGTCGCCATCGACCTTGACTTCGAGCCCGCAGAGCGCCTCGCAAATCCGGCAAAAGGTGTTCACAGTTTCGGCCATGACTGACCGAGTCTATAGGGCTTAGTCTTCGTGGATCAACTCGTCGAAGGCGCGATTTACGTCGTCCATCGATTCCAGGAGCAGGTCTTCATCGCCGCCCTTGGACGGGCCGCCGAGGCGTTGCAAACGCTGACCTACCTCGCGGTATCGCGGCTCGCGGTCGAAAACGAACTGGTAGTGCAGGCGCGCTTGGTCCGTGAGGCCGCTGGCTTCGCAGGCCATGCCGAGCTCGTAGTGCAAGCCAACGGCTTCTGGTTCTGTCTTCTCCGGGCTTTCGAGACCCGATTGGAACGCTTCGATCGCGTCACGCGGCTGACCCTCTTCCATGTAGATGAGTCCGATCATCGTCCAGCAGAGGCAGCGTCGCCTTGGATCGCTCATCGCCACCTGGAACTCGCGGCGCGCGTCGGGCAGCAGGCCCATCTCTTTGTAGGCGATTCCGAGGTCGAAGTGCGTGTCGCTGTCGTCATCGGCCACCTGCTCGGCAACGCCCGCCTTGAACTGCTCGAAGACGGTTTCGACGTCGATCATCTCGGCGCCTTCGTCGACCGGTACAATCTCTGCGACCTCTGCGAGCTCCTCTGCGAGCTTCTCGGCGAAGTCGAACCCTTCGTCGCCGGGTTCGAGCTCTTCGTACCCGAGCTCCATCTCGGGCGCGTCCGAGAGCGACGGCGCAGGCGTCGACGAGATGGTCGGTTGAAGCAGCGGCTGAGCTACGGCGGATACGCCCGAGGATGCGGCGGCAAGCTCTTCGATTTCCCGTGCCTTGTCGAGCACCAATGGATGGCTCGGTAGGGTAATCTGAAGCTCGCTGACGATGGCGCGCGCTTGCGTGAACCGTCCATCGACCAAGTACGAATCCGCCAGCTCGAGAGTTTGCTCCATGAGGCTCGGTGCGATCGCTGCGCTCGCCGGCGCCACCTGGGTGCTTACGAGCGGAAGCGCGAGGAACTCCGAATACGTCATCGGCGAGGTCGTGCGCATGGGGATCACGCGTCCGCCGGTTGGCATGCGAGGAGCGGACGGGACCGATGGGAAAGACCCGCCGAGCTCAGTCGGCTCCTGAGATAGAGCGGGTAGCGAGCCGGTGACGGTGCTTCCCTCCTCGATGTCTTCCTCGACATACATGATGCCCGAGGTACCGGTCAGGCTGGATGCGTCACTCAGGCTAGCCGCGGCGCTAAGGGAATCCGACTCCAACCGGTTGGGCCCGCTCAGTTGTGAGCCGCTCAGCGACGGAGATGAAACCGAGCCCATCGGTCCGGCGGTGCGCTCGCCGGAGGGCGCTATACCCGCGGGCTGATGCAATGTGCCAGGCGGGATGTAGTGCTGTCCGGAGGCGGACGCCGTCTTTTGCAGTGCCGCTTTGGCCTCTTTATCGTTCGGACTGAGCTGCAGAATCCGGTGCAACGCGCTCATGCGCTCTTGCGGACGCTGTGCTTCGCGGTGGATCCGCGCAACTTCGCGATAGACGCTGATCGCCTTCTCTGTCTGCGAGAGCATCAAGAAGGCTTCGGCGAGCAGCGACAGGGTCGACACATCGCGTGGGTCTGCCTTGAAGCAAATCTGCAGCTTTGCGAGCGCGCGTTTGGGATCCCGGCGTGCGATGTACGTCTCTGCGAGCTCTTTGGCGACGCGCACGTCGTTGCTGCGATGGTACAGCAGCCGCTCTGCAACTTTGACGTAGTCCTCTAGCCGGCCCTGGTCTTTCAAGAGCAGCGCCCCCTGTTCGAACTCGCTTGCTGCCTCCTGGGTCCGTCCGGCGCGGGAGAGCGCCTCTGCGAACTTAATGCGTACTGGAATGTGCTCGGGGTCGATGTCGACCATCTTGCCGAGCATTGCGAGTGCTTGCTCGGCGTCGCCGGCGCGCATGAAGGCGTTCGACGCGTCTTCGAACACGCTCATGGCGTCGCTCACCAACTGAAGTTGCTCGTACATTCCGCCGAGCCGCACCTGTGCGTCGAGTCGCGACGGGTCGAGCTTCAGGATCTGCTTGTAGACCGCGATTGCCTTCAGAAAGAAGCCCTGAGTAGCGTAGTGGTTCGCGACGTTTTCGTAGGTCTCGATCGCTGTGCCTCGGTTGCCGGCGCGAACGTGCAGGTCACCGATCTTCAGCAGCGAACGGACGTCACGCTTGTCCGCAGCGACCAGTTTTTGGTACTGAGCGATCGCCTTGTCGTACTGGCCGCGCGACTGGTACTTCCGCGCCGCGTCCAAGACCTTATTCCTGTTAATAGCCAAAGCCCCTACTAAGCCCCCGTACGTTCAGTACACCCACACAAGTCTACTAATGCCGCACGGGGGCGGTCAACATGCGCTAGCCCTGCAGCTCGTCGAGGAAATGCGTAGAAAGCCGGCCTTCTTCGAACGCGGGGTGGTCTAGGATCCTCTGGTGAAGCGGAATGTTGGTGCGAATGCCCCCAATGATGGTTTCGCTGAGCGCCCGCCGCATCTTCGCAATCGCTTGCGCACGTGTCGGTGCATGTACGATGATCTTCGCGACCAAGGGGTCATAGTGTGGCGGGACGCGGCCACCACCGTAGATGCCACTATCGACCCGAACACCGGTTCCGCCGGCCATGTGGAGCTCGGTGATCACGCCGGGGGACGGCGCGAAGGTCTCCGGATCTTCGGCGTTGATGCGGCATTCAATGGCGTGGCCACGCGGCGCGAGTGGGCGGGCTGGCAGCTTCAAACGCTCGCCATCCGCAATGCGAACCTGTTCGTCGATCAAGTCGATGCCCATGACCAGCTCGGTAACCGGGTGCTCCACCTGAATGCGCGGATTCATTTCGAGGAAGGTCAGCTCACCGCTCTCGTCTAGTAGAAACTCGAGCGTCCCGGCAGATAGATACCCGGCCTCGGTCATTGCACGGCGAATCGTGGCCGACATGTCGCTCCGCATCTCTTCGGTGAGGGCCACGCTGGGCGCTTCTTCGAGAATCTTTTGATGGCGTCGTTGGATCGAGCACTCGCGCTCGCCAAGGACATGGACGTTGCCGTGCTTGTCCCCGAGGATCTGGAATTCGATGTGCCTCGGACGTTCGAGGAATTTCTCGAAGTACAGGGCGTCGTTTCCAAAGGCCGCCCGCGACTCGGCTCGAGCGGTTTCGAATACCGCGCGCAGCTCTTCTTTGGAATTCAAGACGTGCATGCCCCGGCCGCCGCCACCGCCAGAAGCTTTCAGCAGCACTGGGAAGCCGAGCGACTCCGCTTTCGTGACAGCGTCTTCGACGTCCACGACCAGCCCAGTTCCTTCTAGCGTTGGGAGTCCCAGCGACTTCGCCAGCGTGCGGGCGCTCACCTTGTCGCCCCACTGTCGCATCTGCTCGGGAAGAGGCCCGATGAACTGAAGTCCGCATTGGGCGCACGTCTCGGCGAACTCTGGGTTCTCCGACAAGAAGCCGTAGCCGGGATGCACCGCATCGGCTCCGGTGATCTCCGCTGCCGCTATGATCGCCGGGATGTGCAGATAGCTTCGGGCCGGATCAGCCGGTCCGATGCAGATGGCTTCGTCAGCGAGCCGAGTGTGCAAGGCGTCGACATCGACTTCGCTATGCACCGCGACCGTGCGCAGGCCGCGCTCGCGGCAGGAGCGAATCACGCGAAGCGCGATCTCTCCTCGGTTTGCGATGAGGACTTTTTCGAACACGACTCAGCCGGTTTCGATTCGAAAGAGCCGGTCACCGTATTCGACTGGCTTGCCATTCTCGACGAGGATCTCGACGATGGTGCCCGCCACTTCGGCTTCGATTTCGTTCATGAGCTTCATGGCTTCGACGATGCAAAGCACTTGGCCCGGCGCGATCGAGTCTCCGACGTCGACGAAGGGATCGCCATCCGGCGAAGGTGCGCGGTAGAACGTGCCGACGAAGGGCGATGTGACGTAGTCGCTGTCTTCGTCGGCAGAATCGGGAGTGAGGCCCGTTGCTGCCGAGCTCGCTGCCACCGCGGGCGCTACCGATTCAGCGGCCGCGGGGCCGACCAGCGGCGACGGATCGCGTCGAACACGAATGCGATCATCGTCGTGCTCGACTTCGATCTCGGTGAGATTCGCTTCGTCGAGGAGCCGAATGAGCTCGCGCAGTTGATCCAGGTCCAGCTTCATTGTGTTCCCCGGCGGCGATTCAATTAGCCGGCAGCGTTCAGATAGTCGATTAGGGCACGAAGGCCAAGCGTGTAACTGTGCTTTCCAAAACCAATCACCGAGCCAATACACACCGCGGCGGTGACCGACTGATGGCGAAACGATTCGCGTGCCGCTGTGTTCGAAATGTGCACCTCGACGACAGGCAAGCCCGTTGCCGAGATTCCATCACGTAAGGAGACCGAGGTGTGTGTGAGGCCCCCGGGGTTGATGACGACGCCATCGAACGAATCGCGCGCCTCGTGCAGCCAATCGATGAGCTGGCCTTCTTGATTCGACTGTCGGCATTCGATCCTGGCACCCAAGTCCGTGCCCAGGTCTGTCAGAGCCTGCTCGATGTCGTCCATGGTGGTCACGCCGTATACATCAGGCTCGCGGGTCCCCAGCAAGTTCAAATTGGGCCCGTTGAGCACCAGAACGCGTTTCGCCGAAGCCGCCATGGCGCTAGAGATTTTCGATCAGCTTGGGTGCGCTCGTTCGCAGCAGGAACCGCGCCTTTCCGACGTTGCCGCCCGGCGCAACCGCAAGGGCGACGAAGTATTCGTCGGTGAGCATACGGACCACGGTCGTGAGCCGTTCGGTCTGCACCGACACCTCGTTCGTGCTGCCGGTGTCGAGCATCTCGCCGGCGCGCTGCACGCCCTTGAGCACGACGCTGTACTCCATCCCGACCGATTCGATGTCGAAGGGGCCGTCCCCCTTCGAGTATTGGTCGATCGCAATGCCATCGGACGCCATCAGGAGCCCGGCTACGCCGCCATCGGTTCGATCGACGAGGTCTTGAAGTATCTCTTTGAACATCGGTCCTCCGCTACGCAATTTCCGCACGGACCGGAGGTCGGGTCAAGTATCGCGTTGACGGAGAAGCGCGCCGCTAGCCGGCGTGGATCAGCTCGACCGTGAGGCCGCCGCCGCTCGTTTCGCGGAGCTCGAGGCGGAGGCCATGACGCATGGCAACATCGCTTGCGATATGAAGCCCCAGGCCCATTCCGTGCGGGTGCCGCGTTCGCGCATCGCTGCCTCGGAAGGAGGGCTCTACGACTTGGCTGCGATCGGCTTCAGGAATTCCCGGGCCATCATCGACGACCCGAAGCGTCCAGGCGTTTTCGGTTCCATCTAAAATGACAGCCACGTGACCATTTGCACGGTTGTAGCGAACCGCGTTCTGAACGACGTTGCCGAGCGCTTGCTCGAGCAGGGTGAGGTCGCCGGCAAACTCGATCGTCTCCTCCGGCACCGCGAGCTCGAGTGCGATTTGCTTGCGGTTCGCGATGGGGCGATGACGATCGACCACGCGTTCGACGAGGCGGTTCAGGTCGATTGCATTTCGGTGCGCGAGCCCGTCGGTGGCTTCGAGCCGCGCCGCTGCATTGAGGTTATGCAGAAGTGAACCGAGGTATTGGGACTCCTCGAGGCTCGGCACGATCGCCTTGGCATCGAGCCTTTCGCCCGCTTCGATTCGTTGCTGGAGCGAAACGAGATGGCCTTGCAACACGCTCAGGGGAAGCATCACATCGTGTGTCGTGTTGGCGATGTAGTTGCGGAGCGCTGCCTCGCGTTCCCGCAACGAAGTGAGTTGTGCTTGAATCGTTTGGCGGCTCTGTTCGAACGCCGTGCCGAGCTCGGCGATCTCGTCATTGCCCTCGACGTGAATTGGCTCTTCGGAGCCGGTTTCGAGACTGCGGACCGCATCGGTCAGCTGCCGCACGCGGCGAACGATCGGACCGGCGGCAAAGAGCGCCACCAGGATCACGACCAGCGCGACCAGAAATGCAGGCATCAGTACCGCGGCGGAGAACCAAGAAGGCGGCGCCTTGGCACGCATGAGCAGCACCGAGCAAGGCCCTTCGTTCCAAGGCATTCGAACGGCGACTTGCGTTCGACGCTGGTCGGGCGAGCGATCGGCTGCCACGTCGTTTCCGGTTTGGAGCTGCTTGGCAAGCTCCGCCGGGAACGGGGGGTTGTCCGGATTGGAGCTCTGAAACTCAGCGTCGTACGCGAAAACCCGATGTCGCCGAAGCCCTTGGCGCGGAGGGCCAGGATGTCTGCGAGGGCGTCGGTCTCCTCGTGCGCCAGGCCAACGTTCGGGGCTGGCTTCGCACTGCTCCCGTCCGCCCGACTCCATTCTATGTATGGCGGCCTCCGCAAGCGCATCCACTCTCAACTTCGAGTGCCAGCGGGACTGAGCCCAACCCAGGAGCACCAGCAACGAGATCGCCGCCAATCCGAGCGTCAGCGCCAAGCGCGCTCGCAGCTTCATGAGCCCCCGGAGAGGCGGTAGCCAATGCCCCAAACGGTTTCGAGCTGCGCCGCGTCCCCACCGAGCTTGTTGCGGAGCCGCGAAATGTGGACGTCGAGGGTCCGTCGGCTGCGGTCTTGGGCGGAGTCGAGGGCCGCGTCGACCAAAGCCTCCCGGGTGACGGCAGACCCTTTTCGTCGCGCGAGAAGCGCCAGGATTTCGAACTCCACCGGGGTCAGCGAAAGCGTTCCTCCGCCATTGCTGGCTTCGCGACGCTCGAGGTCGATCTGTATGGCTCCCACCGTGAGGCGCTCGGTCCCGACCAGGTTCGGGCGGCGCAAACAGGCTTGGATACGCGCGACGAGCTCTTCCGGGAAAAACGGCTTGGTCACGTAGTCATCCGCGCCGAGCTTGAGCCCGCGGATCTTGTCCGCCGTGTCGTCGCGCGCGCTCAGGATCAACACCGGGACTTCCGACTTCACGCGGTAGCGTTTGAGCAGGTCCATGCCGTACGTGCCGGGGAGCATCAGGTCCAGGACGATGACGCGGTAGTCGTCGGGGTCGAGGTTGCGCGCCGCGTCGCCGTCCTGGACCCAGTGCGGGTCGAACCCTGCTTGCGAAAGAGTTTGTACCACTTGTTGACCAAGGGCGACGTCATCTTCCACGAGCAGGATTCGATTGGACACCGGGTTCTCCAGTTACTTCGTGTCTTCGGATTGATGGCGCTCGAAGCGCTGTTCCATTCGTTCGACTTTGTGCTCTCGCTTCAGCAATCGAAGGCCCTCGCGCTGCTCACAACTGAGGTTCGCATAGATTTGGTCTTCGGTCGCGAAACGAAGGTCCCGCATGGCAACGAACTTCTCTTTGCTCCGAGGCATGTCCCTGATTTCCTGACGCTGCGTTTGTGCCTGCTCCACGATGGCGCGGACATTCGCCTCCTGCTCGGCGCTCAGGTCGAGCCGTTGGGTCATTTCGGTCAGATGTTCTTCCATCTTTTCCGGCGACCAGGGTCCTCCTTTGCCGTGCGGGCCTCCGTGAGGGCCGCCGTACGCGAGCGCGACGCCCCCTGTGGCAAGCGCAATTGCCGTGACGCCACCCAGCAGGGCAGCGACGACGGTTCCTTTGTTGATGAACTTCATGATTTTTCCTTTCTGGGAGGTTCCGCCTCCTCATGAAGTAAAGGACTCGAATCTTAAGCGATTCTTAACACGGGCGGATTTTCCGCTTTTCCGCTAGTTTTGGCCCGTGGCCCGCTCTTTTCTCGTCCTCGACATCGAAACCGTGCCAGACCCCGATCTGGTCTGGGATGCCGCGGTCGATGGCTTTCCGCCAGCGCCGTTTCATCAAGTTGTCGCGCTCGGGGTCCTGTGGCTCGATGGCAACTACGAGCTCCAGAAGCTCGGCGCATTTGGTGGCGAAGAAGACGCGCCGCCCGACGAATCGAAGGTGCTGCAGGAGTTCGCCGAGTTCGTTGGGAAGCGGCACCCGACCATGGTGAGCTTCAATGGGCGACGCTTCGATTTGCCCGTGCTGGCCAATCGCATGCTGAAGCACGGTGTGCCATTCCCGGCTTACTATGCCGGGCGTAGCGGCGGGGCCGACTATCGCTACCGCTATAGCGACGAAGGCCACATGGATTTGGCGGACGTTCTCACCGACTACGGCGCGAGCCGGATGCCCAGCCTCGATGCGCTCGCACAGCTCGTCGGCATGCCGGGCAAGATGGATGTCGATGGCTCAATGGTGCAGAGCATGTTCGACCACGGCCGCTACGCGGAGATCCGCGACTATTGTCTGCACGATGTGGTTCAAACCACTTTTGTTTTTCTCCGCTCCGAGTTGCTGCGAGGCCGGCTGAGCTTGGGGGGCTACCGAGAGCGAGCCCGGGCCCTCTGGGACGCGCTCGAGCAGGACCGCCGCGTGCTTGCGGTCCTCGAGCGCGCCGACAAACCCCGCGCCCTCTTAACCCTTTAAAAAAGGGGACAGTCCCCTTTTTTAAAGGGTTAACCCCTCAGAAAAGGGGACTGTCCCCTTTTCTTGAGGTGCGTAAGAGGTTCGTAAGGTTTGGGGTCGTCGGAGTTGGTGACCGCGGGGGAAGGCCCGCAACAACTCATGAAAAGACGAGGAATCATCATGCGATATCTACTTCACATTGGGCTTTTTGGATTGGCGCTCACGGCCGTGACCCAGGCCGATGCGCAGGACAGGCGGCGCGGGGATCGTCACACGACGGTCGTAATCGCCCGAGGGGGCGGCCCGCACGTGGTCCAGCCGGTTCGCGCGAGCTTCGATCCGCCACGCGTGGTCTACGACCAGCGAAGGACATTTCATCAGACGCCGAGGGCGATGCACGTTGCGCGTCGCGACTACTTCGATCAGCGGGAGGACCTGGAGCAGATCGTGAGGATCAGCCAACGCTGGGAGCAGGTGACCGCAAATCGGAATCGTGACGCACAATGGAACATCAACCGTCGGCTCGACGCCTGGCTCGAGCGCGAGATTCACGAATCCGTTCGCGAGCCCCGCAACCAGCGCTACACGCAAAGGGTTCGCGTGCTCAGCCACGAGCTGACAGCATTGGAACAGCGCCGTCACTACACGCGCGGTTACAACGGGCGCGGTAACCACGGGCGTGGTCACTACGATCGCGGTCACGCTGCGCGGAGTTACCGTAGCTACTACGAGACCAAGGCCAGGATTCTCAACGAGCTGGTGCGACTGTCCGAGCGACAGGTGCAGCGCGCCGAAGCAAACCTTCGCTACCCGTATCGGGTTTCATTTGCCCACCGCTGAACAGCGGAACCGATGAAGCCGCAAGCGCCTCGGCAGTTGCCGGGGCGCTTCCTTTTTAACTAGCCGCTAAACGCGGCGCGTTCTTCTTCGAGCGCGCGTTCGATGTTGCCGCAGACGATCTCGCAAAGCTTGAAGACGGCCGGGTCGGAAACCGAGTAGTAGGCCGAGTTCCCGCGCTTCTCGCGCTTGACCAAGCGGTGCGCGAGCAGGGTGCTGAGGTGCTTGGAAACGTTGGGCTGCGTGCTGCCGGTGGCCTCCACCAAGGCCGTCACCGTCCGCTCCCCATCGGCCAGCTCGTTCAGGATCTGGAGGCGGAGCGGGACGCCGAGGATCCGGAACCTCGTGGCCACCGAGTCCAAGTTCTGTGGGTTTAAGGTGGTTTTCGGCATTGCCTTCCCTATATAGCGCCATTCTCGGGAAAAATCACCACTTGACTATATGGTTATGTGATTATATAGATAAGTTCGAGCTCAAACGGAGCCAGGGAGCAGATTTTCCATGAAACGAAAGATCCTCGATTTCCCAATTCGACACCCGCGCTTGGTCTTCCTCGGCCTGGCCGTCCTCACCATCGGCCTTGGTTCTGCGATTCCTTCGATCCAAATCGATACCGATCCCGAGAACATGCTCTCGGAGGACGATCCAGCCCGCGTCTTTCACAACGAGACGAAAGAGGGGTTCGCTCTTCATGACCTAATCGTCGTAGGCGTCGTGAACGAGGCCGAGCCGGAGGGTGTCTTCAACCCCGAGTCGCTTGGCCGCATTCACGAGCTCAACGAGCGGCTGAAGTCGATCGACGGTGTCATCGCACGTGACGTCCTCGGACCCTCTACGATGGACAACATCGAGCAGGCTGGTCCTGGAACGATTCGCTTCGAATGGCTGATGGAGGAACCTCCCAAGACTCCGGAAGAGGCGCTTGCGATCAAGGAAGCGGCGCTCCGGCTGCCGATGTTGCGCGGCACGGTCGTCTCCGAGGACGGAGACAGCGTGGCCCTGTACGTCCCGATTGAGAGCAAGGATCAGAGCCACCGAATCTCCGAAGAGATCGAAGCGATCATCACCGGGTTCGGGACCAACACCGACGAGTTCTACATCACCGGCCTTCCTGTCGCCGAAGACACCTTTGGCGTCGAGATGTTCAAGCAGATGGCGATATCCGCGCCACTTGCTGCCCTGGTGATCCTTCTCCTGATGTGGTGGTTCTTCCGCTCCTTCTCATTGGTTTTGTCGCCGATGATCGTCGCGATGACCACCGTCACCATCACGATGGGGGCTCTCATCGCGAGCGGGTTCACCGTGCACATCATGAGCTCGATGATCCCGATCTTCCTAATGCCGATAGCGGTCGTGGACTCGGTTCACCTCCTATCGGAATTCGTCGATATCTACCCGAAAAGCCGCGATCGAAAGGTCGCGATCAAGGAGGTGGTCGGGCACCTGTTCGCACCGATGCTTTACACCTCGCTGACCTCCGCGGCCGGTTTCCTTTCGCTCACCCTGACGCCCATTCCCCCGGTCCGCGTCTTTGGTGTGTTCGTCGCGCTCGGGATCGGCCTGGCGTTCGTCCTGACGATTCTCTTCGTACCCGCGTACATCGCGGCGCTTCCAGAGAAGCGCCTCGCAGCCCTGCTCTCGAGCAAGCGCGACGCCAGTCAAGGTGGCCTCCTCGGACGGGCGGTCGAAGCGATTGGGGCCAGGAGCCTTCGCTTCGCCAAGCCGATTCTCGTCGTGACGGTCGCAGCGATCGCGATCAGCGGATACGGAATCTCGCAAATCAACATCAACGACAACCCGGTTCGCTGGTTCAAGCCTTCCCATAAGATTCGCGTCGCCGACAGGGTGCTCAACCAAGAGCTCGCCGGCACGTACACCGCTTTCCTCATCATGAAGCAGGATACAGACGCAGGGCCCCAGATCGTCGCGGCCGGCGACGCGGCTCTCGAAGGCGCAAGCGATGCAATGCGTACACGCTGGGAGGGCCTCAAGGCCAGTGCGGAGATCGCGAGCGAGGAAGAGGCAACGACGGTCTCCGATGCTTTGATCGAAGCGATTTCGGATCTGGTGTTCGATACGAGCGGCGAAGAGTCGGAGCAGTGGCAGGCAGTGCAAACCGCCCTCGAAGAGGCGCAGACCGCAAGCAAGACCTTCCAGAACCCGGAGCACCTGGCCTACATCGAGCGGCTGCAAGAGGAAGCCGACGCGTTGCCGCTGGTTGGTAAGACGAGCTCGATCGCCGACGTGGTGAAAACGGTCTACCGCGAGCTCATTAGCGGAGAAGACGAAGACTTCCGCATCCCAAGCTCAACGGAAGGAGTCGCCCAGACACTCCTTCAGTTCCAGTCATCTCACCGGCCCAATGATCTCTGGCACCTGGTGAGCCCCGACTATCGCGAGAGCGCGGTCTGGGTGCAGCTCAAGAGCGGCGACAACCAGGACATGATGGCGGTCAAGACCGACCTCGATGCGTTTCTGGCAGCAAACCCCCCGCCCGAAGGCCTGCGCGCGCAATGGGCTGGTCTCACTTTCCTGAACACCGTTTGGCAGGACGAGATGGTGGGCGGGATGCTCGAGAGCTTGATGGGCGCGTTCGTGATCGTGTTCCTCATGATGATGATCCTGTTCCGCTCGCCGATTTACGGCGCGCTGGCGATGGTCCCACTCACGACCACGATCGTGTTCACCTACGGCCTGATCGGTCTGGTCGGCAAGGACTACGACATGCCGGTGGCAGTCTTGTCGTCGTTGACGCTTGGCCTCTCGGTCGACTTTGCGATTCATTTCCTCGAGCGCGCTCGGGCCATTCAACGGGAAACCGGCGATTGGAAGGAGACGATGGCGCTCATGTTCCAGGAGCCGGGGAGGGCGATCACGCGCAACGCGATCGTCATCGCCATCGGTTTCCTTCCGCTGCTGGCAGCGCCGCTCGTTCCCTACAACACCGTGGGCTTTCTGATGGCCGCCATCATGGCTGTCTCGAGCGTTGTCACGGTGGTGCTGTTGCCCTCGATCATGATGCAAATCCAAGACCGACTCTCTCCCAAAAAGGAAACCGTGCAACCGAGCACGGACGACGCGCCCGCGCCGCTGGCGACCAAGAAGGAGCAAACGATATGAAAACCCTCACCAAGACCTGGTTGGCGGCCCTAGCTGCCGCGATTCTTCTCTCGACCCCCATGATGTCCGCCGAGGCAGAGGACCTGAAAGACGCCAGCAAAATCGTAAGTCGCACCAACAACGCGCAGTACTACGCAGCCAAAGACGGGCGAGCGCTGGTTCGAATGAAGATCGTCGATAGCAAGGGGCGCTCACAACGTCGGCAGTTCGCTGTTCTTCGGCGGGACTTGAAAGACGGAGGCGACCAGAACTACCTCGTCGTCTTCGACCAGCCAGCGGACGTTCGGAACACGGCGTTCTTGGTGAAGAAGCATGCCAACAAAGACGACGACCGCTGGCTGTACCTGCCGGGCCTCGATCTCGTGAAGCGAATCGCAGCCAGTGACGAGCGTACGAGCTTCGTCGGCACGCACTTCTTCTACGAAGACATCTCGGGTCGGCATCCGGACGAGGACAAGCACCAGCTCCTCGAAACGACGGACACCGAGTACGTGGTCAAGAGCACTCCGAAGAGCAGCAAGGGCGTCGAGTTCGCGCACTACACCCTGCGGATCAACAAGAAGACGTTCTTGCCGAGCAAGATCGAGTACGTGAATGCGCAGGGCAAGATCTACCGGCGGATCGAAACTGCCAAAGTAGACACCGTCCAGGGTCAGCCGACTATCACGCGTCTCAAGGTCAGCGATTTGGAGTCGGGCGGATACACGCTGAGCGACGTCAGCAACGTGCAGTACGACCTCGGGATCCCGGACGACATCTTCGTCGAGACCTCGCTCCGTAATCCGCCGCAGAAGTGGCTCCGCTGAAGAGAGCTCGACCAAGACTCGAGGGAGTAGGCCCATGAAACAGACCATCTGCACAACCAAGCAATGCCCGAGGGGTGGCGGTTCGTTGAGGTGCCTCGCAGTGGCCGCGCTTGTATTTACGGCCCTCGCGTTTGCCTCGGGCGCCTTTGCCCAAGACGAGCAAGGCGCCGCCGCACCCACCGCAGAGGAGGGCGCCGGCGAGTCGGACGCAGGACCATCTACCGACGCCAAGGGCGAAGCGCCTTCCGAGTCCAGGTCGGAGGAAACCTTGCAAGCTGAGGCTGAAGGCCCAGTGGACGCAGCCGAGAGCGCCCAGACGCCGGAAGAGCTTGCTGGCGACGTCGAGCCGGCCGACGAGACCGTCGATGCCGACAACGACGAAGATTGGGGCGAGTTCGACGAGTGGGAAGAAGACGACGGCGGCGATTCCGGCGGAAAAGCCTGGGACTTCCAGATCGGTGGCTTCGTGGAAGGCCTGGTAGCTCCGCGTGTCGTCCGAAGCAGTGCCAGCGCGAATGAGTTCGCTGCTGCAGAAGCGCGCTTTCGGCTCAACCTCGATGCAGTTCACGAGATTGCAGGCGCGCGGTTCCGGGGCGACGTCTTCGCCGATGGCGTGGAAGGCCGGGTCTGGTTCGACATTCGAGACGCGTCGATCTTCGTTCGCGGCGGCAACTGGTTCAACATGCGATTCGGACGTCAGGTGCTGACCTGGGGAACCGGCGACTTCCTCTTCCTGAACGATCTCTTTCCGAAGGACTTCAACTCCTTCTTCATCGGGCGTGCGGACGAGTACCTCAAGGCGCCGTCCAATTCGGTCATTACCACCTTCAACATCAAGAAGGTCGGGCTCGACCTGGTTTGGACCCCGATCTTCGAGCCCGATCGATTCATCGATGGGGAACGTCTGTCGTTTTTCAACCCCCTGGTCGGCGAGATTATCGGCGATCGATCCCCGCTCACACCCATCGATCCTTTGTTGCCCGACCAGCGACTGCGAAACGGAACCGTACACGGCCGCTTATACGGCACCGCACGCGCCGTCGAGCTCGCGGCCTATGGCTACGTCGGATACTGGCCGCAGCCGAACGCGCTCGCCCTGACCGACCCGACCGATCCGAGCAGCGTTCTGGGGGTCACGTATGCGCGACTCGGCGTCTACGGCGCCAGCATGCGCACCCCGCTATTCGGTGGCCTCTTCAACGTCGAGGCCGCGTTCTACGACTCCTTGAAGGATCGGGCGGGGACCACGCCTGCTACCCCGAACTCGCAATTTCGAGGGCTCGTGGGCTACGAGCGCGAGCTCTTCCCCAAGTTCCAGATGGGCCTGCAGTACTACCTCGAGTACACGCTCAAGTACGCCGAGCTGATCGCGGCCTCGCTCTGGCCTCAATACGAGCAACACGAGTTCCGACATCTGATCACGCTGCGCCTGACGCAGCTCCTGGTCATGGATAACCTCGAGCTCTCGCTCTTCGTCTTCTTCTCGCCAGACGAGCTCGACACCTACATCCGTCCGCGCATCACCTACAAGATCATAGAGCCCCTGGCGATCGTCGTTGGCGCGAACCTCATGTTCGGCCGCCATGACTACACCTTTTTCGGTCAGCTCAAAGAGAACACGAACGTGTACGCGAGGCTTCGCTATTCGTTCTGAGGAATTGCAACGAAAGGAACGCATTCATGAACATCGACAAACTGGTATTTCGAGTCGCGGGCGCCATGGTCACCGCCGGCGTAGTCCTCGCCTACAGTCACCACATCGCCTGGCTCATCCTTCCAGCGTTCGTCGGCCTGAACATGTTTCAGGCCTCGTTTACCGGCTTTTGCCCGATGGCGAGCATAGCGAAACGCTTCGGAATGGAGCACGGCAACGCGTTCTGACGCTGAGAACTCGCGGCGTTCGAAGTCTCAGCGCACGAGCGTTCCCAGGCCTCTTCGGTGCCGCGAAAGTAGTCTAAAAGGGCGACTCGTCGTTACAGGTGCTTTCTTTTGATGAGCGCCTTAATCCGGAGCAGGAGATTTCGCCCAGCATTAGAGACGTCTCCTCGCGCGTTGGAGCGACCTCGCGGAAGGTCGGGATAACTAAATCTGTCGTCGACGCGCGCCTTGTCTAGTCGCGAAGTCAGTTTCTCCACTTGATCCAAGACTTGGCCCGAGCATTCGAGGACTTGGTGCGCGTTCTTGTCGGCCAGCTCCGATTCGGTGACCAATGCGGCGATGTGATTGGAAGCTTCCCGCAGCTGCATTTGGATAACCCCTTTGTCCTGGGCGCCCGAAGCTCGTTCCAGCACATCCCGTACTTGGACTACCCGTTCCTTGAGCAGCCGAGCGCTAGTGGCAAGAGGTTCAGCTGTTGCCTGCAGGTCCCCAGCAGTGTCGCTGAAGTCGTCGTTCAGGCGCTGTACATCCTCCGCAAAGCGGCTCGCGCGCTGAAGCATCTCCTTTGTGACGCTGTCCTTGGTTTCGAGATAGCTGTCGATCACAAAGCTCATGTCCAGGAAAACCGACTTGTTCAATGCCTGAACGATTTCCGTCAGGCTCTTGAGATCATCTTGGCAATGTTGAGTCGCTAGATCGATGAACCGGTTGAGCATGTAACAGTAACCACCCATGTACCAGCTCGGCGTCAGTCCAACACGCACATGAGCCAAACCGATCTGCTCCGCCCGATCGAATTGTGCTTTGCCGAAGTTCTTGGAAAATAACGTGTTCAGCCAATGGCCTTTCTGCGCACTACGGGCCCTTGCGACCGCTTCCTGATTGGCGAACAGTGATTTCAACTCGTGAGCGTGCTCGTACTGGGGTCGAATCTGACTTGGCGTCCCTCCTGGTGAGGCATTCCAAACCCGCGTCCGCCGCTGCGCTGCCGGGCGCTAATCCGCCCGCGCCTTGAGCGCTTCGATCTCTCGAACAAAGCCGGTTGCGATGTCCTGTAAATCAGGGACCAATTCCGTGCAGGCCAGCGCACCGAAGCATAGTCGGTCTACCGCGCTCATCACCGTGATGTTGAGCCCCGAGCCTTGCTGGACGGGGCCGAGGGGGAACAGGTGAGTGAGCCTTGCGCCGGACATGTAGAGCGGGACGGGCGGGCCCGCGACGTTCGAGATAATGAGATTCCACAAAGGTGGCACGCGATCGGCCAAGTGCCGCGAAGAAAAGAACCCGATGACGTGGGTCGCCATCCAGGGCACGGTGATGTTGGTCACGAGGTCGGCGAAGTTCTTGAGGATGTCGCCGCCGCCCCCACGGCTGTGGCGCCTCTTCTGGCGTGAGGTTTCCTGGTTGATGACCATGAGGCGATCGACCGGGTCGTCGGATTGGATCGGCAAGTGAACCCGAATCACCGAAACACGGTTGCCGTCTTGATCTCCATCGTGTCGGACTGACACCGGGACGGTCGCAACCAGTGGGCGTTCCGGAAGGCCGCCATGAGTGCCGAGCCAGGATCGCAAGCTTGCGCAACATCCCGCCAGCACCACGTCGTTCACGGTCGTTCCGAAGGCATGCTTGATCGCCTTCACATCTTCGAATGAAACGTCCGCGAGCGCGACGGAGCGGTTGGGCGTCAACGCGCCGTTGAACATCGTTGCGGGCGCTTCGAACAGGGGTGGCTTCTCTGAAGCTTCGCTCTCCGCGGGCGGGGCAGGTTGGGAACGCCCCTTGTCGCGGAGCGCCGAGGCCATTTTCGTAGCCGCGTCCACCGCGCGCCGCGGCTTGCCTGCCAAGGTCCGAAGCGTATCGGCCGCTAGCCAGGGGATCGTGGGCTCGCGATCGGGAAGCCAGGGCTCCGAAGGGGGAGGGATGATTCGGCCCGCGGGACTGGTATCCATGAGCTCGCCTGCGATTGCAGCGCTTCGGCCACCGTCCATTGCGGCGTGGTGGATCTTCATCACGAAGGCCATCTTGCCGCCCTCCAGTCCGTCTACGAGCACAGCCTTCCACAGCGGCCTATCGCGTTCGAGGCATTTGCCCGCGAAGCTACCGACGAACTCGCAAAGCTCGCGCAGGCCTCCCGGAGAGGGAAGCGAGACGTGCAGCAGGTGCTTGTCGAGGTCGAACGCCGGGTCTTCGATCCAGTGGGGATCGCCGATCTGCAACGGCCCCTGAACGATGCGGCGTCGGAACGGGGGAATGAGATGAATCCGTTCCGCAAACCGCTGACGGGTCAAGTTGAAGGGCGAGACTTCGCCGCCGTCTGCGCCCGGTTCATTCTCCGACTCGAGAATCAAGATCCCCATCGTGTGCATGGGCATCTCGAGCGTTTCCGCGTACAGCATCGCCGCGTCGAGAGTCGAGACAGGAATCATGGCGCGCTTCCCGGTTTCAAGAACCCGATGCCCATCATGAAGCGGGCCATTTCGGTCAGATATTCGCCGCGGTCGAGGTGAATGCTGTGGCTTCCCGGGAACCAATGCATGCGGCAGCGCTGCCAATGATCCCAGAGCAGACGGGAGTGTTTGGGAGGAGCCAGGCGGTCACCTGCGCCGCCTACGATCATCAAGCGCTCGGGTGGCAGCACCGGAGGATAACTGAGCGGGCAACTCACGGCGACGAGCCGCCGCGCGTCCACTGAGCTCAGGCCGGAGGCCGCAAGGGCGGTGCGCACCAACGCGCCGAGGGGCTGCCATTCGAGAATCAGGTCCGCCACACTGATGATGGGCACATTGGGCAGTGCAAAGGCCAGCTTGTCTTCGACGCTGGCGAGCATGGACGAGATGAAGCCACCGAGGCTCAAGCCTGTCACACCCACCTGGTCGACGCCCTGCTCGCGCCGAAGCCAATTGAGAAGAATCCTGAAGTCGAACACCGATTGCGCGACAGCTTCGTTGAATCGAGATGTGCCGCCCGCGAAGAAGCCATGCCCCGAAAACGGTGAGAATCGCGTTTGGCGCGGCCCGTGGAAAGGAAGCGTGAACAACGCGATGTCGCAGCCCATGCGATAGAACCAGGGGAGCGCAAAGAACCACTCGTTGATCAGGTATCCCTCGGCGGTGAATCCATGAATCGCCACGATCGTCGGTCGCGGCCCGTCGCGGTGCCGAATCATGCGTGCGTACGCGACGCGGTTGCGGTCGTGGCGGAGATAAGGCCGGTGTTGGTCCGGATGGACGGGCTGGAACGGGCTGTCGAACCGCAGCACCTCGCAGACGCCGTCCTCGGGTTCGAAACGGGGAAACCAGCGCCCCTTCTTGACGCGAACGCGGACGCCCGACGGAGGTTCATGAAAGAAGCGGTTGCGATCGCCCGATTCCGCCATCGCGGCGTACAAGCCGACCTCCTGCATGGACCGCCGAAGCTGGATCGGATTGAATCCAAACGGTATGGCCGTCGTCCCCACCATCGTGCCAAAGACGGTCCTCACGGCGTGGTCGAACGCGGCCGCGGCACCGATTTGCAGGCGATCGCTGCGCGCGAGATCGAACTTCTCCGATGTTCGTGCGAAATCATCGTCGAGATGCTCCCACCAATGGCCACTGGGCATCAGAGGGGCGGCCTGCTCACAAGACTCGTGCACAATCCGAGAGACTACCGCTGAGTCTTCCATCGACCGAGCTTACCCCACAGGGCTGAGGTGCGCTGGCATAACGGCTTCCCGAGCCTTCTGTTATAACCAAAGGGTGCGTAGACTTTCTTGGCTTGGAGCACTCTTGGCTGGGGCTGGAGTCCTTTCGGTCCATATGGTTGCGCCGGTTGCTCTCGCGCAGGCCGATCCCGAAATCGAGATCATCACCGAGCCTCCACCCCAAGCGGAGCCGCCGCCACCCCAGGCGGAGCCACCTCCTGCAGAATCTCCGCCTGCAGAATCTCCACCAGCTCAGCCTCCACCGACACCCGATGAGCCCAAGGAACCGCTCGGTCATCTTCGCGTTGGCGGCGGAATAGGGTTTGGCTTTGCCTCCGATTTCATCACCGTCGGCGTCTCACCCCAGGTCTCGTACATCTTCAAGCGTATCGTCGAGCCCGGGATTTCGATCCGCTATCAGTTCAGCAGGGACAGAGTCCCGATCGAAACGATAACCTGGCATACCTATGGCACCTCGCTCTTCGTGCGAATCTTTCCGATTCAGCAGCTCTTCTTCCTCGTCGAAGGCGAGGTCATCAATACCGGTCGAAAACAAGGCGGCATCCGTTTCCCCCGACAGACGTATGGCAACCTGCTGCTCGGCGGGGGATTCGTCATGGGCGTCGGCAAAGGCGTGTTCCTGGCGACGTCCCTCAAGGTTCCCGTCTTGAGAAACCCGTTCTACCCCACCGCCTTCCCGATCATCTCGGCAGGCGGCGGCTACGCTTTCTAACTACGGTGCGAAGCCCCTTGACGAGCGAATCCCGTTTTACGGGGCCCCGTCGAAAAGGTCTTGGAAACCGCTCGGCTCGTGTCGTCCAAACACGATGGTTTCGAGGATGCCGATGCCGGTCTTGTCGCCCATCTTCGCGCGCACGACGTTGTGCACGTGGATCGAGCAGTATTCGTCGGGCTCCACCTCGTCGAGCTTCCAGCTCTCGTAGCCGATCTCGAGCTCGTCTCGCCAGACAGCGTGGCCCCATTCGGGGTGCTGATAGCCGATGCCCATCATCTGGAAGCGGAAAATCGGATCGAGCTCGATTTCGAGCTTGGTTCCGTCATGCTTCACGAAACCCAGAGTCGCCCCCTCCGGCCAGCGCGTTCCGCTTCTCCACCGAATCGAGTTTGTCGCGCTAGCCATGCGCTCCTCGTCAGCTTCAATCACGTCTTTCGGTACCTCTGCGTCATCCGGGTACGTCTTGATGATCGCAGCAGAGAGCTCTTCGGCATAACCGTCTGGGAGCTCCCGCGTGAGGAAGTGAGTGCAGAAGCCGTCGAAGTGAATCGGCGACCAGATCCAGTAGACCGCCGGGTCGCTAGTCAGCCGGCTCGGCGCGCCTTCCTCGTATTCGCCGACCGGACGCATGCCCCAGGACTTGTCGCGCAGACCGATGACCTCGCTTCGCTTGACCTCGATCCGTTGGCCTTTGATCGAGATGTAGCCCTCCCAAGTTCCCAACTGTGTGAAACGCTGGGTGTCCATGATGAGACGCGTGCCGTCCCACATGTGGTTCTTGGGTTCCTGGATCGGAGGCGCCTTGGCGTGGAAGGTCAGATCGCATTCGACACCGGTATCATTCGACTCGATCACCAGCCGGATCTGCCGCATTGGGTGGACCACCTCGACCCCCAGCGGCCCGGCGCTCGAGTCCATGGGGTTGTCGGCCACTCTGCGCGAAGCGTGAAACGAGTGCTGAACGCCATCGACGGCCACGCTGAAGTGAGCGTCTTGGACGAAGCGGTTCGGATAGCGTCCGAAGGCGGCCTCGAACAAGTACGTACCCGCCTTGTCAAAGCCGTTGAACCAGTAACGATCGTAGGCGTTGCGGTTGACGATCCCCATCTGATTGATGGGGAGAGCGGCTTGGTGGATCAAGTAGTCGTCAAAGTCGGTAATCATGTTCGTTTCCTCGCTAGGGCAGGGTGACTCCACACTCACGCAGGATGTCCTCTGTGTCGGCGCCGCGCTCCTTGGCCGGAGTTGGGTCGGCGGGCTTGGTGCGAGAAAAGCGCGGTGCCGCGACGGCGTGTTTGATGCCATCGACCTCGACGAACGAGCGGCGCGCGACGTGATGCTCGTGCTCGAATGCCTCGGCCGCGGTGAGCACGGGTGCGAAGCAGGCGTCACTGCCTTCGAAAACTTCGCACCATTCGTCGCGTGTCTTCCCGCGGAAGATCTCTTCGAGTGTCGGACGGAGCACGTCCCATTTGGCGGGGTTCAGGTGCTCACCAACCGCAGGCGCGCTCGCTTCGATGCCAAGCTTCTCGATGAGCTCCTTGTAGAACTGCGGCTCGAGCGAACCGATGGAGATGAATTTCCCGTCACTCGTTTCGTAGACGTCGTAGAAGGCGGCGCCCGAGTCGAGCAGGTTCTCTCCGCGTTTGTCGGACCAGAAACCCTGTTGCATGCCGGCATAGATGCTCGCCATCAATGCCGCGACACCGTCGACCATCGCCGCGTCGACGACCTGCCCCTTGCCGGACTTCTGGGTTTCGAGCAGTGCCGTGACTACGCCAAACGCCAGCAACAGGCCGCCGCCACCAAAGTCACCGACCAGGTTCAATGGAACGGTAGGCCGCTCGCCTTTTCGACCGATCGCGTGAAGGGCTCCCGCAAGAGCGATGTAGTTGATGTCGTGGCCTGCGCGTTGCGCCCACGGCCCGTCCTGCCCCCAACCGGTCATGCGCCCGAACACGAGGCGCGGATTCACTTGCAAGCAAACCTCGGGGCCGATCCCAAGCCGCTCCATGACGCCTGGCCGAAAGCCCTCGATCAGCGCATCGGCGGTTGCAATGACCTTGAGAACCGCTGCATTCCCCTCAGGCGTTTTCAGATCGAGCGTGATGCTCTTTTTCCCGCGGCTCATGACATCGAAGCTCGCCTGCAGAAAGGACGGCTCGGGCCTGCCCACGCGAATGACCTCGGCGCCTAGGTCCGAGAGCAACATGCCAGCGAACGGACAAGGACCAATACCTTCAATTTCAACGATTCGAATTCCCTCGAGTGGACCCATTTTCAAAGCTCCGTGAGTGCGCGTCGTAAAGTGATTGAGGCGAGATTCTCGTAGTCGAACTCGTTCTCTTCATCGATGATTTCAATCCGCTTCATGTACTGTCCGACGCGGGCCATGTTCATCGAAAAGCGGGTGAGCGCCAGAATGGTGTAGTAGTCGAAGTTGGCCGCGCTGTGCCCTGTGGCCTCTTTCCAGCGCGCGATGGACTCTTCCTTGCCAGGGAAACCGGGAAGCCGTTCTAGATCCAAGCCTTCGCTGAAGCAGCGGTCGGATGCGAGCCACCAAGCGAGGTCCTGGACTGGGTCCCCGAGACGCGCCATCTCCCAATCGAGCACCGCGACGCATTCGACCCCGTCGAAAATCTGGTTGGCGAGCCGCGAGTCGCCCCAGCAGAGTGCAACCGCTTCGTCCGCGGGCTTGTTCGATTCGAGATAGTCGAGCGCTTTGGCGATATCCGGATGCCGGGAGGCCTCCATCCCCCAGCGGAAGTACTCCTGCCAGTAGTCGAGCTGCTGATCGAGAGGCGTGTCTCCGCGTTTGGGCTCCGCCAGGAAATCGAATCCGAGGCTCTTCCAGTCGAGGCGATGAACCCGGCACATGGCCTCGAAGCCGTTCCACCAGATGGCTGTCCGTTCCTCTTCGGAGGTCTCCTCGGCGATCCAGCCTTCGTCGTGCATGGGTGGATTGTCGGTCGGGATTCGTCCGTCGACTCGAGTCATCACGTAGAACGGAACTCCGAGAACCGACTTGTCGGCTTCGAGCCAGCGCACGAGCGGAACCGGAACGTCGGTGTCCTCGAGAAGCTGCACCACCTTCGCCTGGAGCCCAACGTCGTAGTACGGGAACATCACGTACTCCTCGGGCTCCAAACGGGCGACCAGTCCCTCCCGGTGCTCGGCACCGTCCTTCGGATAGACGAGATCGAAAAGCAGGGTATCGCTCGAGAAGCCGGTGCTGAGGGGTGCGTCGAGATCTTCGATACGGATGTCCTCGGCGGGCACTGACAGCTTGGGGGCAAGCCAGCTCTTCAACGTGCTTGCGGTTTGTTCGAGATCTCTCTCTTCGTCTGCAAAGGCCATCGCTTGCCTCGGGCGCGATCAACTCGCTGCGCGGCTCTGTCATTTACGTCATTCCGCCACGGTGGTCGAGTCCCAACGCCGCTGCGTTCTTGTTCGCGCCTATTTCTGGTCGGGTGGTGACCATTCGTTGACGACGCGGAACAAACGCGCGGGCGGCAGCACCAGACTCAAGAATCGAAACATCCGGCTCTCGCCGATCCAAACCTGTTCGTGGCCGCGTTCGATGTCGCGCAGCATTCGGCGCGCGCACTCGTCAGAGCTCATCTTCTTCCAATTCTTATCGGCGAGCATTGGCGTGTCGACCGTCGGCGGAAACACTTCGATGACTCGGATCTCGTCCCGCAAGTGGTGGCGAAGGCATAGCGTGTATGCGTGCAGGCCCGCCTTGCTGCTGCTGTAGATCGGCGTGTTCGCAAGAATCAAAGCCGAAGATCGCCGCGTTGCCGATCAGCGTGTCGACGCGATGCCCGTCGCGCTCGATCGCCGCGAGCATGTCCTGGATCTCGGCCGAGCTCGTGAGATCGCAGCGATGCGGGTAAATGCTTTTCGAAGCCGTCGCGGTTTCCTGGAGAGGCTCGAGGCGCCGACCACAGATGAGGACCGAATTGCCCTTGTCAGCTAGCTGCCGAGCGAGCGAACGCCCGATCCCGGTGCCACCACCAGTCAGAAGGACCGTTCTTCCCGTGAGTTTCATCGTCGGATTCATGTCCTAGCGGCCGAGCGCCCTCGCTCCACCGGATACACGCAAAGTTTGCGCCAAGCTCAGCAAAGCGCCAATCGGGGGTTGCAGTTATGGGCGTCGTCAGTAGCATCCGCCCCATCGTCTGGAGACCGGGGTCTCTAAGAAGCATTCACCAGTCTTTGAGGAGAGGAGGTGACCATGCTGTCGAAGTCTGCCGCGCGCGCGTTCTTTTTGTCGGGAACGTTACTTTTTAGTGCGGTTTTCATTTGGCTCACGGTCGACACGTTCCAGCGCATTCCAGCTCAGACCAACGCGGGTGATCTGAACGAATCGGTCGTGCGCGGAAAAAGGATCTGGGAGGAGAACAACTGCATGGGATGTCACACGCTCCTCGGCGAGGGCGCGTACTACGGGCCGGAGCTGACGCGTGTCTACGACCGGCGCGGACCGGCGTTCATCGCTCAGATGTTGAGAGACCCAGAAGCGGTCTATCCGGGGCAGCGCAGAATGGTGAAGTACGACCTCAACGAAGCGCAGATCGACGACATGATCGCCTTCTTCGAGTGGATTGGCCGGATGGACCTCAACGGCTTTCCGCCGGAGCCTACGATCGGTTTGACCGCAGCCGCCCCGATCGCGATTCCCGGCGGGGACCGTCCGCAAATCTTCTCGCAGGTTTGCACGGCATGCCACTCTCTCGGCGGCGTGGGCGGCACCATCGGACCGGCGCTCGACGGTGTGGGCGACCGCTTCGATCGAGGCTACTTGATGAGGTGGATCACCGACCCGCAGGCGGTGAAGCCCGGTACCCTGATGCCGAAGCTTGGCCTCACCGACGAGCAACGAAATGAAGTCGTCATCTTTCTCTCCAAGCAACGCGAGGGCGGGCTATGAAGTACGAATCGCAAAAAGTCGCCTACTGGTTTTTCGCGACCTGCATGCTCCTGCTGAGCCTGCAACTCCTCTACGGGTTCATCATGGCGTTTGCGCACGCCGGCTACGACGTGCTGCACCCGTGGATTCCCTTCAACGTGGCGCGCGCCTCCCACAACAACCTCTTGGTCATGTGGCTCTTGGCGGGCTTCATGGGCGCCGCGTACTACATCATTCCGGATGAATGCGAGCGGCCGATCTACTGGCCCAAGCTCGCGTACGTGCAGTTGATCGCTTTCGTCGTTGTGGGCGTCACCGCGATCATCGGTTTCCACTTCAATTGGTGGGAGGGGCGCAAGTTCCTCGAGATTCCGCGTCCGCTCGACTTTCTGGTCGTCGTCGACGTTCTTCTCTTCGTCGCCAACATTGGCATGACCGTCTGGAAGGCCCCGAAGATGACCACGACTTCGATCGTGCTCTTCTTCGGCCTCTTGATGGCAGCGGTCCTGTACTTGCCGGGGATGATCCCGACGGACCACCAGACCCACGATGCGTTCTGGCGTTGGTGGGTCGTTCACCTCTGGGTCGAAGGGGTTTGGGAGCTCATCATGGGCGGCATTCTCGCCTACCTGTTGATCCGGCTCACCGGCGTCGACCGCGAGATCGTCGAGAAGTGGCTGTACGTCATCGTCGGCTTCACGTTCTTGTCGGGCATTCTCGGCACCGGTCACCACTATTACTTCATCGGCACGCCGAACTACTGGCTCTGGATCGGAGGCATCTTCAGCGCTCTCGAGCCGCTCGCGTTCTTGGGTATGGCGATTTACGGCCTTGCGCTCGCGAGAAAAGGCGGTCGCAATCATCCAAACCGGATCGCATTGTTCTGGACGGTGGGTTGCTGCGTCATGTCGTTCGTCGGCGCGGGTTTCCTCGGCATCGCACACACCCTTCCCCAGGTGAATCTGTTCACGCACGGCACATTGGTGACCGCAATGCACGGGCACATGGCGTTTTGGGGCGCGTACGCGATGCTGGTGCTCGCCATTATGACGTATGCATTGCCGCAGCTGACCGGCCGCAAGCTCTTCGATACGCCGAGCGCGATCTTCGCATTCTGGTCGACCAACATTGGCATGACCGCCATGACGGTTGCGTTCGGCATCGCCGGCGTCGCCCAGGTCTACCTCGAGCGTCGCGCGGGCATGGAGTTCCTCGATGTTCAGCGGGAGCTGCAGGTGCACTTCATTGGGCTCATCCTGGCGGCGACACTCTTCACCTCGGGCATCATCGCGTTCATTTACAACTTCATCCGCTACGGCGGGCCCGTAGGTGACGTCGAAGAGCCGATCCCCACGGGCACCATGTCCGCGGCGCCCGCAGAATGAGCGCGACCGAACCCTGGTATCGCCCCGTTGGCCGGGAGGTCGAGCTTTTTCAACACAGCCATCGCCAAAGACTGCCGCTCTTGCTCGCCGGGCCCACAGGTTGCGGCAAGACGCGGTTCGTCGAGGCGATGGCAGCCCAGCTCGAGTTGCCTTTGATCACGGTCGCCTGCCACGACGAAACCTCGTCGATCGATTTGGTTGGCCGCTTCTTGATCCGCGGCGCGGAGACGGTTTGGCAAGACGGCCCGGTCACGCGAGCGGTCCGATCTGGCGCCATTCTCTACCTCGACGAGATCATCGAGGCGCGGGAAGACGTGATCGTGGTCCTGCACTCACTCACCGACCATCGGCGCGAGCTCTACATCGATCGGCTGGACGAAACGTTGGTGGCGCCCGAGGAATTCATGGTCGTCGCCAGCTTCAACCCTGGCTATGCGCGGGGTTTCAAGGAGCTCCGGCCTTCTACGCGTCAGCGCTTCGTCGTGCAGCGGTTTTCGTATCCGGAAGCCAAGGTCGAGGCCGAGATCGTCGCGCACGAGGCGAAGCTCGAGAACGGCCCAGCCAAGCGGCTCGTCGAGTTTGCGAGCAAGGTGCGCGCGATGGAAGAGCTTCAGCTCGCCGAAACGGTGTCGACTCGACTGCTCGTCACGGCGGGCAAGCTGATCACGAGCGGCGTGGCGCCCCGACTTGCCTGCAACGCAGCGGTGGTGCAGCCGATCACCGACGACCGCGCGCAGCTGGAAGCTCTGCAGGATCTGGCTAACCTGATGTTCTGATGGAATGGGACCAGCGAGCATTTGCTTGGCTCTATCGTTCGTTTCGGCGAGTCAGCAGCAAGGGTCAGGCCGATGAGGTCGAGTCCGCCCTCGAGGAGCTGACGCCGCGGTTCGAGACGCTGTGCAACCTGCTCAGCGGCACGAAATGGGAAGTGGCCGCCGGCCGCGGCATGGGTGGCGCATCGCCTGGGCGATTGATCTTGCCTCAAACGCTCGACTGGCTGCCGGATCCGGATGATCAAGCGTCGTTCTATCTCTATCGAGTGGTCGTCGGGGTGACCGCTTCCGAGCTCGGGTTTGTCGCGGCGGATGCCTGGTCGGTGCGCCGGCGCGCGCTGGCGATGTTGCTTGCCGTGCCGACCATCCATGAAACCGTCGCCCATCGTTACCCAGGCGCCAACTCGTTGCTGGACGGATGCGCGACGAGTTTGGTCCGACGATTTCCGTTCGATGAACGCACCGTCGCCGCCCGGTCTTTTTCAATGGCATGCCGAGCGATTCTCGGTCGAGGTCTAGGCGAGGTCAGCGATGACTCTCGAGCTTCGATCCTGGCGCGAGAGCTCGTCGCTGCGGCCACCCCGGGCTTCCGCTTGCAGAATCTCGCTGCCCTCTCGTCAGATTTCGACGCCGCCTTCGCGAAGCTTTCGAAGCGCAGATCCGTCATGGACTTGAGGTCGCCCTGGGGCGTGCTGATGCCTGCGCCGACGCCGTGGAACGCCTCTCTCGACCCAGCCGACGACCCACAGAGCACGCTACCGAGCGGAACCGAACGCAAGATGCGGCGTCGTCCGACCGACGTCGAGTACGTCGACCTCGAGTCGCAAAAGGACCGCGATAACCCACTCGTCCATTCGTTCGAAAAGGTTCACACCGCAACCGAGTACCAGAGCGGCAGGAAGCAGCTGGACGGCTCGGATCAGCTCGCCGAGCAGGAGGAGGCTTTGGAGGAGCTCGAGCTCAGCAAGCTCACGCGGACTTCAGAGACGGCACAGTCGGTCTATCGCGCGGACTTGCAGGCGGGGTTGCACACCGCCGACCTCGCCGAAGAACCGGATTTGTCCCACGCACATCGATACCCGGAATGGAATTTCAAGCGGCGCGAGTACCGCGCAGATTGGTGCACCGTCAACGCGCAAGCTTTTCCGCCAAGCAGCCCGGCATCCACCGTGACTTCGGCCAGCCGTCGACTCCATGGCGAGGTCTTGCGGCTTCAAGCGGAGCTGAAACGCCTCGAGCTCGACCGACGCTGGCGCAACCGCCAGTTGGATGGAGCCGAAATCGACATCGACGCACTCGTCGACCGCCAGGCCACCTTGCTGGCGCGCCGCCATCCCGACCCGCGTATCTACGTGCGGCGGAAGGTCCACGACTCCGAGCTCGCGATGTTGATTTTGGTCGACGCGAGCTTGTCGAGCGACTCCTGGGTATCCGGAAAGCGAATATTCGATGTCGTCCGTGATTCCGCACAAGTGCTTGTCGAGTCGTTCGAGCCGACCTCGGCCAAGCTCAGTGTCGGTGCGTTCTACAGCAACACGCGGCGCGATTGTCGGTTCCTGCTGGCAAAAGGGTTCGACGATTCCTTGCGCCTAGGGCTGCAACGGCTCCATGCGGTCGCGCCTGCTGGCTACACGCGCATCGGCCCGGCCATCCGGCACGCGCTCGGGCTCCTCGAGAAGAGCGGTGCGCGCCGCCGCCTGATCTTGCTCCTCACCGACGCCAAACCGACTGACTACGACCATTACGAAGGTCGCTACGGCGTCGAAGACGTGCGCCAGGCGCTTCGGGAGGCGGGGGAGCAGGGGGTTCATTGTCTCGCGCTGGCAGTGCGCGACAAAGGGGAGCCGTACCTCACTCAGATGTTTGGTCTGCACGGTTGGATGCTGCTGCCGGACGTTCATTCCTTGCCCGGGCGCTTCGTCTCGGTGGCGACCGACTTCCTTCGAAGCTAAGAGCCTACAATGAAGCTCTTCACCGATACGATCACGCTTTCGACGAATCGCGAACGCGAGCTCGTCGACTTCACAGTCGAGGCGCAGCAGCTCGTGAGGAAGACCGGCGTCCAAGAGGGGCTCTGCGCTCTCTACGCCCACGGCGCGACCGCTGCTTTGATGATTCAGGAGAACGACGACCCCAACATTCGCAAAGATGTGGTGGCTTGCCTGGACAAGCTCGTTCCCAAAGGCGTGTGGCTTCACGATCGGATCGATGGCAACGGTGCCTCACACATTCAGGCCGGCATCATCGGTCCGAGCGAGTCGATCCCGATTCGAGGCGGCAAGCTCGACCTTTCGACTTGGCAGAACGTTTTCTTCTGCGAGCTCGACGGCCCGCGTCGACGGCGGACCGTGGCGGTCACGATCCTCGGAACCTGAGCTTCAGGTGACCGTGGACGCGATCAGGTACACGGCAAGAATGGCCAGCACGAGCTGAAACCAAAAGACGAAGCGCTCCTTAGAGATCCGGCTTAATAAGTGCTTACCGAGGTACGTGCCGCCGATGACGGCGACCACCAAGCCGACCAGCACGGGCGCGTAGGGCATGTAGTTGAAGCTCAAGGCCAGGAATGCGGGGATCTTCAGCAAGTGGAGCCAAGTTTGGCAGACCGCTTTGGTCGCAATGACCTGCTCGTTGTCGAAATCGTCGCGCAGAAAGAAGGGAGCCAAGAACGGTCCCGTCGCCCCGACGAAGATCGTCAGCAGGCCCGCGGCTAGGCCTAGGAAGCCGTATGACCAAATCGGCGGGTTTCGGAGCTTGGGCTTGTACCGGCGCCAGACCAGGAAAAGCAAGATGAACGCGCCGATCCATGCGCGAAACCAAGTGAGCTTCAGTTCGGACCAGATGTTGGCCGCGATGGCGACGCCCACGACGGCGGGAAGCATGAACGCGAAGAAGATCGGCCAGCGCACGTGTCGGCGAAATGCCCAAGTTCGCGTCCAGTTGGAGGCGAGCTGCACGATGCCGTGCAGGGGCACGACCACAGGCGCGGGGAGGATGGCGGTCATCACGCCGAGCAGGGTGACGCCGCCGGCCATGCCGAGAATTCCGGAGATCGTGGCGGTGACGAAGCAGGCCACGACGAGCACGACGACCGTGGCCATCTCGAACATGCGCGGAGGCTAGCATCCCTTTGTGCTTGTGCTCGACGGGCATCATGGGTATTCGACGAGACGCATGTCCACACGCGTCCTTCGTTTTCATTTCGACTACATCTCGCCCTATAGTTACTTGGCCTGGCAGCAGGTCGGCGACCTCGCCCGGAAGCACGGCCTGCGCGTGGAGCCCAAGCCCACGCTCTTGGCTGCCTTGCTCAACCATCACGGCCACAAAGGGCCTGGGGAGATCCTGCCGAAGCGGATCTACATGTTCAAGGACTGCGCTCGCGCCGCGGCGCAACTGGGCGTGCCCTTCGTGCCGGTGCATTCACACCCGTTCAATCCACTTGCGTCGCTGCGCGCCACGCTCCTCGACATGGACCGCGACACCCGTGAGCAGTTGGTCACCAAGTTATTCCACGCGACCTGGGCTGAAAGCCGTGACGTGAGCTCTGCGGACGTGGTCGCGGAGGTCTGCGCCGACGCCGGCGTTCCCAATGCGCTCGAACGGATCCGCGATCCCCAACTCAAGCGACGCCTCCTCGATGCGAGTCACGAGGCAATCGAGATCGGCGTCTTTGGCGTTCCGACGATGATCGTCGATCACGAGCTGTTCTGGGGCACGGACAGCTTCCCGCACCTCGAGCGCTACCTTTGTGGCAAGGACCCGGTTCGACCTGAAGACGTCGAAGGTTGGCTCGCGGTTCGCGCTACCGCGCAGCGATAGCAGCGCCGTTACTAGCTCTGCCAGGCGACCATGCCGCCGCGCATGGACGCGATCCGTTTGAATCCGAGCTTCTCGAGGTCGAGTGCGACCCTTCCCGAGCGCCGGCCGGAACGGCAGATCGTGATCACCGGCTCTTCCTTGTCCCAGGACTTCGAGGCTTCGTCGACGGTCCCCATCGGAATCACCTCGACGCCTTCGATTTTTCCATCGGACTCGGCTTCGTCGACTTCCCGAACGTCGACCATGCGAATTGCACCCTTGTTCTCGGCGACCCAGCCGATTGTGACCTCTGGAATCCCCTCCGGGGTGCGTTCGATCGCCGCCCAACCGCGCTCGGGCAGCGGATCACCAGACATCGATGATGGCGGAACGATGCCGCAGTGCAGGTTGGCCGGAACCGCGATGTCGAGCTTCTTGGGCGCCGGCAGGTTGAGGTTGTCCATGATCTTGGCGAACTCGCCCTCCGTCTTCCCGTCTCCGACCCGCGGGTTCAAGCGCTTCTCCTCACCTACCGTCGTGAAGGTCAGGCCGCGATAGTCGTGCCCCGGCCAGATGATCGTGTCGTCCGGGAGCGTGAAGATCTTGTCGTGGATCGAACGGAAGAGACGCTGCGCGCTTCCCTGCTGGAAATCGGTTCGGCCCGTTCCGCGAATGAAGAGCGCATCTCCAGTAAACGCATGTCGGTGGTCTCCCGTTACGAAGGTCACGCAACCGTCGGTGTGTCCTGGCGTCGCGCGAACCTCGAGCTCGAGCGACCCAAACTTCAACCGGCTCCCATCCTCAACCAAGAGGTCGGCGCCCTCCGCGCCCGCACTAGCGCCGATGACCGCCTTGCTCCCCAAACGTTTGCGAAGGAGCCCCGAGCCGGTGATGTGGTCGGCGTGTGCGTGCGTGTCCAAGGTGTACACGAGCTTCAAGCCGAGCTCGTCGAGGAGCTTGATGTCGCGCTCGAGCTGGTCGATGACCGGGTCGATCAACACGGCCTCGCCGGATTCTTCGTCGGCGATGAGGTAGGTGTACGTCCAGGTCTCGTGATCGAAGAGTTGCCGAAGTAACATCGCTGGCCTCCTGAAAGTGTCACGGCGCGCTGTCCGCGCCGGAGCTAAGTCGCTGAATTAACAGGACTCGATGGTTCCCGCAAACCCAAGCCGCACAAAGCGCTGGCGGATTGGCACCGGTGCTGCTTTGAATGAGCACCATGGAATCTTTTACACCCATCGCTTCCACGATTGGAGGTCTGATGATCGGCACTGCGGCCGCTGGCTTGCTGCTGTTCCACGGCCGGATCGCTGGTATCAGTGGCATCGCAGGCGGCATCTTTCGGCGAGAAGCGGGCGACATTTCTTGGCGGGTGATGTTCCTCGTCGGGCTTTTCGCCGCAGGCGCGGGCTGGAGCTACTTCTATCCGCAGGACTACCTCGTGGAGATCAGTCGGTCGACCACGGCGCTGATCATCGCCGGCCTTGCCGTTGGCGTCGGCACCCAGCTCGGCAGTGGCTGCACCAGCGGTCACGGTGTCTGCGGTATCGGGCGTCTCTCCAAGCGGTCTACGGTGGCGACCATCTCGTTCATGATCACCGCGGCGCTCACCGTGTTCGTCGTCAACGAAGTCCTCGGAGGCTCAATATGAAAGTCAAAATCGGCGCCTTTCTCGGCGGCGCGTTGTTTGGCATCGGGCTCGCTATCGCGGGCATGACCCAACCGGCCAAGATCGTCGGCTTCTTCGACTTCTTCGGAAGCTGGGATCCCAGCCTGGCATTCGTGATGCTAGGCGCCATCGTCGTCTACACGCCCGTCTATCGATGGGCGATTCGAACCTGGCAGCGGCCGATTTGGGCGCCCGCGTTCTCGCTGCCGACGCGCAAGGACATCGACGGGCGACTCATTTTGGGTTCTGCGGTCTTCGGCATCGGCTGGGGCCTTGGAGGTTACTGTCCGGGCCCGGCCTTCACCTCGGTCGGTGCCCGGTCACAAGAGGCGCTGACGTTTGGCGTTGCAATGCTGATCGGTGTGGGCGCGTATCAGCTCGTCATGCGAATGCGCGAAGGCCGCACCGGCGGCCCGCTGGACCCGCAGGCTGCCGCCATGATCGACGGATGAGCCAACCCCGTAAAGCGACTTGGTCGCCACGGGGCTCCGGGGTTCCTGCGCTGCCTATTATCGGCTGGCTGCGAAGCTATCAACGAGCCGACTTCGGTCCTGATTTCGTCGCCGGCCTGACGACCGCGGTCATGTTGGTTCCGCAGGCGATGGGCTACGCGCTCCTTGCGGGTCTTCCGCCGATTCACGGACTCTACGCGTCCGTTGCCCCGCTTCTGCTATACGCCGTCCTCGGGACCTCGCGCCATCTTGCGGTTGGCCCCGTGGCCATGGACTCGATTCTCGTCGCAGGCAGCGTCGGGGCGATCGCGACGATCGGCACTGAGAACTACGTCTTGGTGGCCGCTGCCCTTGGCGTGATGGTCGGCGTCGTGCAGGCCGGGCTTGGGTTTTTGCGTGCCGGGTTCTTGGTGAACTTTCTATCACGGCCGGTCGTCGCAGGTTTCACCGCGGCTGCGGCGCTCATCATCGCAGCCAGTCAGTTTGGGCATTTGCTCGGTGTCGAGCTTCCTCGCACTCATCACGTACATCGCGTCGTTTGGGAGGCGCTTAGGACCGCTTCGGATTGGTCCTGGGCCACGCTCGCGATCGGAGTCTCCTCGATTGCTGCGCTGGTTCTCTTCAAGAGGCGATGGCCGCGTCTTCCGGCCGCCTTGTTCGTGGTAGTTGCTGCGACTCTCGTAGTTTGGGCCTTTGGCCTCTCGGGCCGCGGCGTTTCGGTCGTCGGCGAGGTTCCCGCGGGCTTGCCGGGTTTCAGCGTGCCGTCGGTGGACTCCGCCCTCCTGATGCAGCTCATCCCTGCGGCTGCGACGATTGCCCTTGTTTCATTCATGGAGGCAATTTCGGTTGGCCGGACTTTTGCCCAAGCGCATCGCTACGACATCTATCCCAATCGTGAGCTCATTGCGCTCGGTTTTGCCAACATGACCGGCGGCGTGACCGGTGGTTACCCGATCGCGGGAGGCTTCTCGCGGACCGCGGTCAACGTGCGTGCCGGCGCGCGAACGCAAGTGGCGGCGCTCATCACTTGCGCCGTGGTCGTCATCACCCTCTTGGTCTTGACCCGCGCGTTCTTCTACCTTCCCAAAGCAGCTCTCAGCGCGATCATCGTGGCGGCGGTAACCGGCCTGATCGACATCCGTGGCGCCGCCGAGGTCTATCGCGTGAAGCGCGCGGACTTCTACCTGCTCGTTCTCACGTTCTTCGCAACGCTGTCTCTGGGGATTCAGTGGGGCATCCTGGTGGGCATCGCCGCATCCCTCATGCTTTTTCTCGTGCGTACGACGCGTCCCTACTTTGCCGTGCTCGGGCGTGTGCCAGAGTCGCAGACCTATCTGAACATGGCACGCCACCCGCACGCCGAAACGATTCCGGGAATCATCCTCGTCCGCATCGACGCGCAGTTCTATTTCGGCAACGTGAGCTTCCTCAAGGAAACCGTCCGCAGCCTGGTTCGCGATTCCGATACGCCGGTCCGATACTTCGTCCTCGAGGCTGCCGGCGTGAACGACCTCGACTCGGCGGCAGCCGCAACCTTGGCGGAGCTCGACGAAGAGCTAGCGGCCCAGGGCGTATGTCTCGTGCTCACCCGAATCAAGGGACCAGTCCGGGACGTCTTGCATCGAACGGGCCTCCTGGAAAAACTCGCCTCCGAAGGTCGCGTTTACCTCTCCACCCACCGCGCCATCGAAGTCCTCCGCTCCGGCATGGCTCTTCCAGATCTCTCGGCCGAGTCCGACGACCCCCGTGAGCCGGCGGACCAGGTAGGCTGCGGCATGCTCAACCCCGACGCCCCCGATCCCGGCAAAAACTTCTTCGAAACCGTGAAGAAGCGAAAACCATAAAAAAAGGGGACAGTCCCCTTTTTGAAAGGGTTAATCTCTGGGAGATGAGCAAGGTGGGGTCATACCAGGAATGGCGGAGGAAGGCGGAGGCGGCGGCTGATCAGGCGGGTGCAGAGGCGTGGCGTGCAGAGCCAACGTCGTCGGTTTACGACGCCGCATTGTTGCGGGAGCACACCGAAGAGCTCACGCGGACGCGCGAGGCCGGGAAGGCGCTCGAGCTCGTACCCTTGTTACGGGAGGCTTTGTATCGTCACCTTGGCGAGCTGGCGGACCCGCGGCTCTATGCAGTGACGCCGCTCGGGACCAAGCATCTCGTGGAGGCGTTTTACGAAGAGGCGCTAGCGTGCATCGCGTACTTGGCCGATCCGAATCAGACCCGACTGGAACCCGACTTCACCTTGGCCGGATTCCAAAGAGCAGCGCACATCTTTGGCCGCTCGGCGCTTCTTCTTTCCGGGGGCGCAACGCTCGGGTTCTTCCACCTCGGGGTCGTCAAGGCGTTGTCCAAGCAGAAGCTCTTGCCCGACGTGCTTTCGGGCGCCTCCATGGGCGCTCTCGTTGCCTGTGGTACGGGGGTGCGCACGGATGGAGAGCTCGAGGCTCTGTTCGCGAACCCGCGGGTCATCCGCACCGATGCGATCAAGCGTCTCCCACCGAAGCGCGCCGCAAGCGAACGCGCGGTGTACGACCCGGCCCGCCTTGAAGAGGTAGTGGCCCACAACTGCGGCGACTACACCTTCGAAGAAGCCCACCTACGCACCGGCCGAACAGTCAGTATCAGCGTTTCCCCGACGCGGGAGCGTCAGAAACCGCGCGTGCTCTGCCACTACACGACGCCCGACGTTCTCATGAACAGCGCTGCGGTTGCATCCGCCGCGATTCCAGGCGCGTTCCCCGGCGCGACTCTCTACCAGCGCCTACGGTCCGGCGAAAGCGTACCGTACATGGGCACCGAAACTTGGATCGATGGGTCCCTCAAAGGCGACCTGCCCATGCGTCGCCTGAGTCGTTTACACAACGTCAATCACTTCATCGTCAGTCAAGTCAACCCGCACGTCGCGCCGGTGCGTCGCGTCACTCGCAAACGCGGGGTCGTTCCGGTCGTGTCGGGTGTGATCGTGTCGAGCTTCCGGGCGCAAGTCGCCCACCAACTCGAGCTTGCTCGAGACTTCACGAAGGACACACCGTTATACGGCACGTTTGATGTTGCACACTCACTGGCCGACCAGCCCTACGGAGGCGACATCGACATTCATCCGCGCCTCCGCCCGATTGCGCTCCTCCGCGCAATGTCGAACATCTCGCACAAAGAGCTGGAACAGCACATTCACGAAGGTGAACGCGCCACCTGGCCGATGCTTGCCCGCGTGCGTGACCAGACCTGCGTCTCTCGCGCACTGGATGTAGCGATACGACGGTTGTCGTGCGCCTAAGTGTCCACCGCCAGGTAGATGACGTCTTCTCCGACTTCGACGTCGACGTTTGGTAGCACCGCGTAGCAGGGACGGCTCACGCGAATTTCTGTAACGCGGTCGCGGCCGACGAGCGCGCCCGGCTCGAGTTGTTGGAAGCCGGTCCAGGGAGCGCCGAAGCCGAACTCCTCGCTGGGCTTGGTGATCGTTTCGACGACGTGCACCGTTCGGACGTTGCTCCCGTTGGTGGGGTTTCCGTCGTCAATGGCGTCCGTCACTCGCAAGAAATTCATCGCGATCCGGTACGCCGTTTCCACGATCTCGGGGTCGTCGTGCGAGCCGCACTCGACCGACAAGGCGGGTATTCCCGCGAGCTTGAGGAAGCCAATGATCACCTTGTCGGCGAGGCCGTACCAGGATTGCACCAGGTACGAGATGCCGACCTGCTTGGCGATGTCGTCGATCTGCGCCTCGCCGTTGCTGACGCCGAACGGAGGGGTTGCAATTCCGGCGGAATGCAGGTCCAAGAACACATCCAGCTCTCCAAGAACTTCCTTGAGCTCGAGAACCCGATGGTGCTCGTAGCCCCAGGCCTCCTCTCGAAGGGTCTGCGCGAACTCGAAATCCCAGAGCCGGTTTAGGTCCTCGCCCTCGGGCGTATGGCGCTGCCCCTGTGAGGTCGCTTCGGGATTCGCGTGGATCAAGAAGATGGTGCCCTTTGCAGGCTCGAGCTTTCCGTTTTCGAAAGCGTTGGCAATTCGACGAATCGCATCGGCGCCGCAGGGCTCGTTTCCGTGCATCGATCCGCCCACGCCGATATAGGGCCTCGGCCAATCCGCCAAAGCTGATACTCGCAACACACCCGGTTTCAGTTCTTCGATGTACAACGCTTACTCTTCGTTTCGCGGTCCAATACCTGCCGCGTTTGTTCGAACCAATGGTCCGCCTCGGCGGGGCTCTTGCCCACGGCAGTGATGCCGAGCTTTCCGAATTCGCTCAGCGCGCCCGTGAAGTGAAAGAGCACGCCCGATTCGGACGAGGCTTGATAGTGCAAACCGTTCACTGCTGCAATGTCCAGCAGATCCTCCACGAGCAGGCCACGGTAACTATCGGAACGCATCGAGTCCGTGGCTTCGTAGAATTGCGGCTCGCCTCGCGGGGTGAGGTAAAGGCCTGCGTCCGGATCATATCGGCCGTCGGTCATCATGCGAAGCAGCATCATCGGATGGGTGGTCCCGCCCAAGCGCAAGTTGGTTTCGATCGCGTAGTGCTTCCACGAATCGTCATTGGCCCGCACGCAGATGAAGTCGACCGCAAGTCGCCCCACCGCGCCTTTCTTTTGAAGAACTTCAGCTACGCGAAGCGCGTCTCGCTGGATGTCCATCCGGTAGGCTTCATCGGCCGGGAATCTGCAGCCTGCATAGATCTGTCCGTCGACGCCTTCGACGAGCTGGTCGTGGGTCGAAAGTATGTCCAAGCTGCCTTCTGGGGAGATTCGAAGCTGACAGCTCGGGGCACGTTTGGATCCCTTCTCTACAAAGGCCTCGACGATGCCGCCCTCCCGTCCGAGCTTCTCCATAAAGGTGTCCCAGTTCTGCTGGGGATCGACGAAGCGCATTTTCGGAAGCGCATCGGCCAAGGCCTGTTCTCGCGCTTCACGGGTCGCGTCAGTTCTTGGAGAGACGGCGTCAAGAGCGCCGAGGTCGAGGATCGCGTTGCCCTGACCGCTGAAGCCTGTGTTCTGCTTGACGACCACCCGCTCGAGCCCTTCATTGTCGGTCCACAAACGGTCGATCGCTTCGACCAGGTCGGCCTCGGTGTTCAGATCTTCTGCCCCCGGCAGCAAGGGCACTCCCGATTCGCGAAACGCCCAACGCGATCCGGTCTTGGTGCCGAGCCAGGCGAGGTCAGGATCGACCCCGTAGAGTGGGACGCCGAGCGCGACGGCGAGGCTCCGCTCCCGCTCGGAAACCGTGAAGCAAGTCATCAGGCCACACTCGGGTCGGATCAAATCCCGGATTCGCTCGATGACCCGCGGCCGTTGCAGGAGCTTCTCAGACAGCGGCACTAGCGAGCTGTCGTAAAGGGAAAGCACGGTGAGCCTTTGCCGCATGTGCTCGTTCGGGACGCCGCTGATCAGCGAGAGCATATAGTCGACGGCTGCCGGATGAATCGGTGCGGAGCTCACGTAGACGAGACGCGCGGCCGGATGCCGCAACAGGTTCAGCGTGAACAGCATCCGCTCTTCGTAGTGAATCACGCCGTCGATAGAGACGCTGTCGATGCCGTCGAACGACAGCGAGGGGACGACCACGATATCTCTCGGTTCGGGACCATCGCCGTCCGCGAGCGTCCACCGCGGGGCCAGGTGAGCCTGCAATTCGCGAAATGCCTTCATTTCGTCGCGGTCGCCGCTCATTGTTTTTCTATAGCACGGGGATGCAGGATTTACTTGCAGAGGGGGCGCGGGGAGGGCACAAGAACCCGGTGGCCATCGTCATCGAGTTGCTGATCCCCCTTGCGGTTTTCGGCCTGGTCGGCTGGGGGTTATGGCTCTGGTACAAACTGCGGCTTGCGCGCGCCGAGGAAACCGAGCGGATGCAAGAGGAGCTGACGGAGCTTCGAGAGTACAGGCGGGACACCGAAGCTCGCCTGCAGGCGCTCGAAACGATCGCCACGCTTGGTGAAGGTCGAATCCGGGTCGACTACAAAGACGTTCCCGAGGACGATGATGAGAAACGCAAGCGCAGAGGTTGAGCGTGACGGACCGGGCGAACGAAGAACGTACGCGTGACGGACTCTTCAGCTTCCTCTCCAGGCGACGTTTCCTGAAAGTGAGCCTGGTCGCCGGCGGCGCGATCTTGGGTGCGGGTGGAGGTGGCCTTCTGGCATTGCGCGGGAAGGCGCCCAGAGTCGAAGGGCTCCGCGTGCTCGACGCGCACGAGTACCGAACGCTCCAGAGCCTCGTCGAGGTCATGCTGCCCAAGACCAATGCAATTCCGATCGACACTGCGTCGATGGACCTCCCACGAGCCTTCGACACGTTCTTGGCTGACGAGCCAAAACAGAACGTAAGGGACCTCCAGAAAGCCCTGGTGTTGCTGGAGTTCGGGCCATTGGTTTTCGACAAGAAGCTCACGACATTTTCCCGGCTGGATGCACCGGAACGCAGCAAGCACTGGAGCGAATGGGCTGTCAGCGACAATTTGCTGAGACGTCAGGTCAGCATCGCGATGCGGAAGTTCTTCAATTTGGTCTATTTCGATCGTGAAGAAGTCTGGCCGTACATTGGCTATTCGGGGCCCTCGATGAAACGTATGCCGAGCGTAGCGCCATGAGTGGCGCGATTACTGACCTATCGAAAGAGGCGCCACCAGAAGCGATCACCACGGAGATCTGCGTCATCGGCTCGGGTTCTGGTGGCGCGACCGCGGCACGTCTGCTGGCCGAGGCCGGGCACGAGGTCGTCGTGCTCGAGGAAGGTCGTGATCTCATCGGCCCCGAGCGAACGCAGCGCGACGGCCCGATGTACGATCAGCTTTACATGGATCGGGGTGGGCGAGCCTCTCACGACCTTTCGGTGAGTGTATTGCAAGGCAGGGTGCTCGGCGGGGGCGGAGTGATCAACACCTGCGACGTCGTCCCGATCCCCGAAGGCGTGCTGCAACACTGGACGAGCAAGTACGGGCTTGAAGACTACGCACCGGAGCGCTTCAAGCGCTTTGAAGACGAGGCGCTCGGTGATCTTTCGGCGAGCCGTATCCCGGAGAGCCTAGTCAACCTCGCCAACAACAAGCTTCGCCAGGGGGCTGAAGCGCTGGGGCTACGCGGCGAGGTCATGCTGCACAACCGCGTGGGTTGCCGTGGGCTCGGCACCTGCCTCATCGGTTGCCCCATTCACGCCAAACGAAACCCGCGCATGGTGGCCCTTCCAAAGGCAATTGAGGCTGACGCACGTATCTTCACCAGGGCGCGCGCCGTGAAAATCCGCAAAGCCAGCCAGGAGCTCAAGGAGGTCTCGGTGCGCACGCTGGATCCGGGCGGCTATCACGAGCAGCACGAGCTCACGGTCCGAGCGAAGATCGTGATCGTCGCGGCGAATGCCATTGCGTCGGCACAACTGCTCCTGCGCTCTGGAGTCGGAAACTCGCATGTCGGGACGAACCTCACCCTGCAGCCACAGTTACCCATCATCGGCATTTTCGATGAGCGCATCGCGGCCTTCGACGGCATCCCGCAGTCGTACGCAGTAACTGCGTTTGAAGAAGAGGACAACTCCGAGTTTGGGCTTTGGGGGTTTCGGATTGAGGGCATCATGGGGACGCCCGGGATCGTATCGAGCTTGTTGCCGTTCTCCGGGGCGCCTGGAATGGAGGGCATGGCCCAGTACGACCGGATGACGCCGTCGCTTCTTCTGGTTCCTGATGCGCCGTCGGGTCGAGTCGAGATTGCGCGTGACGGCCGGATGACGATTCGATACGAGCAGCGGGAGGATCATCGAGAGCGGCTCCGTCGTGGCGTCGAAGCGGCGGCACGGGTCTATCTCGAAGCGGGCGCGCGGGAAGTGCTCGTCCCAACCGTGCCACCTTTGATTATCCGCTCAGCGCAGGAGGCTCGGCAGGCCCAGCGGTTGACGTTCGCCCCTGCGACCGCGCCGATGATCAGCGCTCATCAGCAAGGCACGGTGAGGTTTGCGGCATCAGAGCGCGATGGCGGCGCCGACTTGGACGGCCAGGTTTACGGTACCCGCGAAGTCTACGTCTTCGACTCATCCGGCTTTCCGACGAGTGCTTCCAGTCACACGATGGCGCCGATTATTGCCTCGTCGCGCATGTTGACGACGAAGCTGTTGACGCGGATGTAGGGCTGCGAGCGCCTATTCTTGTTCCACTTGAATCGATTGCGTGGGGCACATCATGCATGCATCCCGGACCTTGTCCTCGAGATCGGGTGGGACGTCGTAGGTTTGAATCATCAAACTCCCGTCTGCGGCGAACGAAAAGACCTCGGGGGACTCTTCGACGCAGACGCCGTAGTGATTGCATGTCGACGGGTTGTACATGATCTTCATAGCTCTGCTCCCATCTCAGGGCTCGCTCAACAGCTCCCGCTCTTCGTACTCCATGTCGTCTCGAATGGCGCGCGCCAGCTCGCGTACGCCGACGATCAACTTGGACCCGACTTCCGTCTCGTCGAGCTCGCGGATGATACGGTCGAAGATCTCCCGCTGCGCCTGGTGCTCGCGGCGCATATCTTCAGCGACCTGTTCTGCCTTGGCTGCTTCCGCCAACGATGGCAGTTGGTACTCCTCGTAGTGCAGATGCTCGAGCAGCTCAGCGCCGAGGGTCTGAAGCTCGTCGCGGAGCGCGATCACCGACTTCGTGTCGCCGTCGCCGACGCGCTCGGTCAATGCTTCGACGCGCGCGAGTTGCGCAGAGATCTGAGCGTGCTCGCTTCGGATGCGTGCCCTGATTTCATCTGGTTTTGCCAGGGTCTCTGTCTTGGAACCGCGGTCCATTTATGCTGCTGCAAGCCGCTTGCGTCGCTCAGCCAGTGTGAGCGGCTTGCTCACCTCCTTGACGCCATCATACTCGTCTTGAGCCTGCTTGTGGTACCACTCCGGATAGAACTCCTTACACCACTTGCGGAATTCGGCCACCGGGCCGTCACCGTCGCAAAGCATCGGCTGTTGGAAGAACGCCTTGTGCTCCCAGATCGGGGCGTCCTCCTCGAGCTGTCGCGCGACTTCTTTGGTAAACGCCTTGCCGACACCCCTGGTGATATCGGCACCTCCGATTTTCTTCACGGTGAAGGAGAATCGCACGTCGCAGTATTCGTCGTCGATTGGCGTGACGGAGGCCATGTTGGTGGTCTCGACGATGCCCCGGAAGCGGCTCAGGGAGAAGCCAAAGCCATGAACCTCGACGTCGAGCTCGCCCGTCACGTCACCCTGGGGTGTCTCCATTGCAGTGTCCGTGATCATGTGGATGTGCGGGTATTCGAGCGTGATGGTATGCGGCTGCGGGACGATGTTCATCCCGTGGACGTAGCGGAAGTGCGCCTTGTCCACGACGTTTTCGCACATGTCTTGATTGTGCGTTCGGAGCTTCCAATGCTGTTTCCAGTACGGAGTCCAGGCATCGTTGTTCCACTCGGGAATCTCCGGGATCTCCCAGGCGGGCTCCTTTCCGTCGATGTCGTGCCAAACCATGATGAGGCCGTTGACCTCGTGCACGGGCCAGGCTGTGATGTTGGCTTTGCGCGGAAGGTGCTGCGCGTAGGGAACCTCCATGCACTTACCTGCGCCGTTGAACTTCCAGGCGTGGAAGGGGCAGACGATTCCGTCGCCTTCGACCTTGCCGCCGTGGCCTAGGTGCGCGCCCATGTGTGGGCAGAACGCGTCGAGCACGTTGACCTCACCGTCTTCGGTGCGGAACATGACTAGCTCGACCCCGAAGTACTTGAGTGGCTTGACCTCGCCGGGCTTGATCTCATCCGAGTAGGCCACCTGGAACCAGCCCCGGGGGTAGCGAGGAATCGGAAATCGCGGTTTTTTGCTCATGGCTGTTCTCCGTCATTTCATAGAAAAAAGTCAGTCGTTTGCTCGCCCATCAGGAGGCCGCCGAAGTTGCGCTGCGTCTTGAGTGGGTTGTTCGCGTGATGCGCGCGCGCGCCGTGAATGTCCTGGAAGAAGCGTTGGATGTCCTGGTCGAGGAAAATCGCGGAGCCGCCGCTGGCCATGAACAGGTCGTCCAGGGCTTTGACCATGCGATCGGTCGCGGCACCTGCATTGGCACGGTATGCGACGCGGTCCTCGATGACGATGCGGTCTCCAGCTTCCGCCTTCGCCATCATCTCGTTCCAGTCGTTCCGAAGAAGCGCGCGGACCTCGCGCATGGCGAGGGTAGCCCGCGCACAGGTCTCGAGATTGAACGGGTCGTCCGAGGCCTTCTTTCCATCAGCGCGGCCCGTGCGGTTCTTGTTGAGATTCACGTACGCTTCGAGCGCGCCCTGAAGCATGCCGATCGCCGGTGTCGCCACGGTGCGCGTGAAGAGCTGGCCAAATGGGACGCGGTAAAGAGGACTGGCGTTGAGCTCGTTGCCCGGGCTCTGAAGGCGGTATGCGTCCGACATCCGATGCACGCGATGCTCCGGGACGAACACATCGTCGACGACGACGGATTTGCTGCCCGTGCCCTTGAGCCCCGAGACGAACCAATCATCGACGAGCTCGTAGTCCAAGCGCGGCACCAGCAAGGTGAACATATCGGGAGGCCTGCCTTCTTCCTTCGGCGCGTAGCCACCGAGCAAGTTCCATTGGCAATGGTCAGAGCCGCTCGAGAAGCCCCACTTGCCGCTAAGCCGATATCCGCCGTCGGCGCGGGTCACCCTGCCAACCGGCATGTACGACGACGCGGTGAGTGTATCGAGCCCGTTCTCGCTCTCCCACACGTCCTTCTGGGCTTTCTCCGGGAAGAGCGCGAGCTGCCAGTTGTGCACCGCGACGACCCCGAGCACCCAGCCTGTCGAAGGACAGGCAGAGGCAACTTCGATCGCGGCATCGAAGAACTCGATGGGATTGCACTCGTAGCCGCCCCAGCGCTTCGGCTGCATCATTCGAAAGAAACCGGCGTCCTTGAACTCCTGGATCGTTTGATCAGAGATGACGCGATCGGCGTCCGCTTTTGCGTTGCGCTCTCGCAGCGTCGACTTCGCGTCACGCGCGAGCTTCACGAAATCCGGCTTGGTGGCTTTGCTCATCCAGATGCTCCTGGCTACTCGGCGGCGTCGGCTGCCTCGTTGCGTGGCGTGTAAAACTGCGCGTACCAGCGGCGAAACTCGCCGATCGGCCCGTCGCCGTCACAGAGCATCGGCCGGTCGAGGTAGATCTTGTTTTCCCAGATCTGCACGTCCTGCAGATAGCCATCACGCATGTTGTTGATGAAGTGATCGATGAGATCGTCGGTCATTCCTTTCGTTGCCTTCATCGAGACCCCAAAGCGCAACATCACGTTTTCATCGTCGATCGGGGTGTGCGCGTTGATGATCACGCCAAGGCCCTTCCCGTACATCTTGGTGACCTGATACGCCGGCCCGTAGTACGTCGCGGTCGACTCGAACTCGTCCTTGCCGCCATGTACGGGGTAGGCGACCGCCTTGATCTTCTGCTGGCCAACGTGGTCGGTGTAGGTGTTGCTGAACGAGCCAGGCACCGGATGCGTGTTGTGTACCGGAATGAAATGACCTGCGTCGGCCAGGTTCTCCGCGATGGCAAGCGGAGGCGTTCTGATCTGAAGCTTCGCGTAGCGCCAAGGAAGGAAGTCGGCGTCATCCCACTCTTCGAGCGCTGGGATCTCCCAATCGGGCTGGCTCTTCTCGCGGTCGTGCCAGACGAAGATCATGCCGTTGCGTTCAAGGACGGGCCAGCACGCAAGCCCGGCCTTCGGCGGAATGCGCTTCGCATAGGGAATCTCGATACACTTTCCGGTACCGTCGAACTTCCATGCATGGAACGGGCAGACGATTCCTTCGCCCACGATCTTGCCGCCATGTCCAAGGTGGGCGCCCATGTGAGGGCAGTACGCGTCGAGCACTTTGGCTTCGCCTGACTCCGTTCGGAACAACACGAGCTCTTGGTCGAAGCGCTTGATTGGCACGACCTGGCCGGCCTCGAGCTCGTCGGAGAACATGAGCAGGAACCAGCCCCTGGCAAAACCCGCCCACGGGTTCGTCTTCGTTTCGTTGGTCATTGGAAGCTCCCATCGCGCCTTGCGTAGCGGCCCGGGCGACACCCCGGGCAACTAGAACGTGTTCCACTAGAACATGTTTCATTTTCCCTGACCTGGCAAGCGCTATGTGATCGAGTGAGTCTTGTCCGTGTATCGAAGCCGAAGAGCAGCGAAGCGGTCCCCCGGGGCGGCGCAGAGCCTCGACAAACTCCCAACCCTGAACCCGAGATCAGAGCCGCCGCCGCGTTTCCGTTGGCGGCGGAACACCAGCCTGTGCCGCGCTATCTGCCTATACTGAATGGGAGAAAAAGGGGGGGGGCCCTTTTTCATTGGGGGTTGAATGATGTCTGCTTTTCGTGGATGGGGACTGGTTGGTTTCATGATTGCCGCGGTGCTTTTAGTGGCGCCCGGCGAGGCGCGCGCCTTTCCCGACGAGCCGTACAGCCTCGACGAAGGCGAGAAGGCACACACCAAGCGCTTTCACATCATGGGCGAGCTAGGTCTGTTTGCGGGCAAGCTCGAGGGCGACGAGCGGTCCATCATTATGAGCCCGTTGATCGAGATGCGTCTGCAGATCGCCTATAGCGTCCTTTTCCAAGCCGTTTGGGGGATGTCGTACGCCAACGTCGATCGCGAGGATGCCGATGCCGACAACGCATTTCGCATCGGTAATCCGTACGCGGCCTTCCACTACCAGGGCAAGAAGGGACAGTTCTCCTATCGCGTGGGCGTCGGCGTGACGATTCCGGCTGCCACTCTGCCGGACGACCTAGACGCCCGCGTCGGCGGCGCCGCGCAATCGGCCTACACTCTGGCCGCTGCGCTGCGAGGAAACACCATGTACTGGCTTTGGGACGCACACTCGGTGAGCGTCATCGTCCCGGTTGCATTCGAGCGCCGCAAACCAAGCGGTTTCCTCTGGGGCGCCTACCTCGATACCGGCGCCATGATCAAGATCAGCGAGAACAATAACCGCACGTCGAAGACCGATTTCATCATGCAGATGGTCGCCATGATGGGCTACCAGGCGACGGACTGGTTGCGTGTCGGCTCTCGGTTCAGCTTGGTCTTGATTCCCAAGTTCAACGAAGCCAAAACGCAGCTTGCCGTGGAGCCCTATCTGCGATTTGGCCGGGAAAACGCTTTCGGCGCAATTCGGGTCAACATCAACCTCGACAACCCGAACGGCTTCTCGTTCGACTCTCGTCAGGTTTGGGGCCTTCGAATCGCTGGCGGCGCCGCGTTCTGAGGCTCCTCTAACCTAGCCGAAGATCGGCAGGTCTTCGCCGGCAAGGGGAAATGCCGCCTTGAAATCGTTGGGCACGCCCGCCAGGTTACGCAACGCGCGATGCACATGGGCGATTGAAAGCCTGGTCCCTTGGGCGGTGTCTGGTGAGCCGGTCGCCTGCAGAGTCACCGGGTCCACCAGGTGGAGTCCGTGTCGATCATCGGTTCCGCCAATGACTCGGTTGCCGGGGATCCCGGGGCCCATCATCATCATGCTGCTGATCGGCCAATGGTCCTTGCCGTTGCCGTTGTTGTACCCAGGCGTCCGGCCGAAGTCCGAGCCCATCACGACCGCGACCTTGTCGCCGACGCCCATCCGCTCGGCTTCCTGCATCGCGAAGTTCGCGCCATTCACGAAGTCGACCAGCCGTGGCAGGTGATTGTTGTCGTGGTCGCCGTGTGTGTCGAAGCCACCGCGGCTGACGCTGACGCTCACTGACAGGCCCGCCTGGTAGGCGGCCAGGGCTACTTGGATTTGTCGCTCGAGCTGGTTATCCGAGAAGTCGTCCGGAAGTGAATCGGAGACACGCTTGAGGTCGTCTTGGCCGAGGCGAGCCAACATGAGCTCGTTCTGGCCATTCCAGATCCGCGGCAGGCGTTGCTGCCCCTGAAGCCTCAGAAGCCGAAGCGTCTGCTCCCGCTGAACGATGCCGGGCACGTCAGGATGACCGAAGTAGTTCTCGTCCGAGCCCGTCGGGTCCGGCCGAGACGGATGCGCCAGGTTGTGAAGCAGGCCGCCGTCGCCGAGCGGCACCGCATTGGTGACGCCCTGCGTGTCCAGGTATCCGCCATATCCGATCAATGGCATTGGCAGGTTGGGGCCGTGCGTCGCGGCGATCAGTGCACCGATCGGCGGGTGACCTTCTGCGGTACGACCGCTCCAAGTACCTCGCGTACCCTGATCATGGCCATTGGTTCCGGTGTCCATGCCGTTGATGACGAGCAGACGCTCGTAGTGCGTCTGGAAGAAGGCGTCGAGGTCGGTTCCGGCATCGCCGAGCGGCGCGTACTCGATGTTGCCTGCGGTGCGAATGTCACTCTTGAGGAAGCGACCCATCGGGTTGTTCTCGTTCGCGTTGGCGCGACCCTTCGGGTCACAGAGATGGGTCGGATCCCAGCCGCCACCTGCGTGCATGAAGATCCAGTATGTTCCCGTATAGCCTGACCCCGGCTGCGCACTACTGCGCAGAGGGTCCATCACCGACGGCAGCACACACGTCAGCCCGGCCCAGCTTGCCATTCGTAAGAAGTCACGACGATCCACGGCTAGTCCTCCCTCACTCGTACAGATATCGGTAATCGGACATGAGATAACTCATCGCTGCCATCCAGGCGCGTATGGTGTACTCGGTGTCCTGGTTGATTCGGCGGTTGTCGGGCAAGTCGGCGCCGGTGAGTCGGTCGCGGTTGAGGCGGCATTGGTTCACCAGCTGATCCGAAACCGACTCGTTGGCCAGGCCTTGGCGTCCTAGGCTGTAAGCCTCCATGAGCACGACCATCGTGGCCTCGATTTCGGCATCGGAGCCCGCGAGGTTCTCGCCCAGGAGCCTGTCGTGGAGATGCCGAACCGCATCGCGCACCTGGTCCGACGCATCCGAAAGCTGCGTGCTTCGATCGATGTTCGGGAACAGGAGCCTTTGATTTGCCGGCTTCGAGAAGTCGTAGGGGACCGCCGAGCAAGCCACCTCGTAGGCCATGCGTTGCGCAAGGCTCGCCATGACGCCGTTCGGCTCGGTCACGCGTTGGGTCACCAAGTCCGAGTCGATGCCGCCGTAGAAAATCCGGTACTGATCGAGCAAGTAGTCGTCACGGTTGGGATTCGCTCGCCAGCGCACGCCCGTGGTCGCCTGGATCTTGCGAGAGAGATGCTCCGGCGTGAGCAGACGGGCCGTGCCGAACGTCGAAAGCTCGATTTCCATGTCGCTGGTGAGCGGGCTCGCGTTCTTGGCCCGGAAGTAGGGGCTGAGAACGATCTCGCGCACCAAGACTTTGAAGTTGTATCCGCTGTCGATGAAACGGCGCTGAATCGTACGCAGAACTCCCTGCTGCACGGTGTACGCGCGCTCGAGTGCCGGATCGACGTCGGGATCGATCGGCGGATCGTCATCCGGCAACGGAGGAGGCGGTGGAGGAGGCGTCGCGCCACCCATGCCGCCCATGCCGCCGGCACCACCTATTCCTGGATCGCCGCCGGCACCACCCATCCCTGGATCGCCGCCGGTGCCTGCCGTCCCAACTTCGCCGCCAGCACCGCCAGCGCCGCCAGCGCCGCCAGCACCCGGATCTTGCAGCGCATCTTCGACCATTTCCGGCGTCATCGCAGCCGTGATGTCGAGGATCTCCTGGCCCGTCAGCCCTTGGAAAACCGTCTTAACCGTGGCTTGCGCGAACCTCGGGTTCTGGGCCACCCGCTGTGCGAACCATTGCAGAGCGTGCCGCCGGCTGCCGTCGGGCAGTCCTTCTCCATTGAAGCCGGGCGGCAGAATGTAGTCCGGCCCGAACCATTCGCCGTCGCCGCTGTACTCGCCGCGCTCGTTCCAGTTCATGAAAAGGCCGGCGACGGGATCCATCGTGGTGTGACAAACGGTGCAGTCCGGGTTGTTCAGCGTCGGGTTTTCTCCGAAGTCGTCGCTTGCGTCCACGGGACGATTTCCGAACTGATTGATGTCGATGTCGAGGAAGAACCAGTACGCCATCCTCGAACGATGTCGGTTGATATTCGTGTCGCTCGTTGGGAAGCGATTGAGGAACATTGCCGACGTCAAAATGCCCGCATGAGGGATGCCTGGGATGTGAATCTCTTGGTAGCCTTCTGGGTTGTCACCAAGGCCGACGGGGATGTCGGGAAGACCGATCAGCGAAATCGCCGAGTAGCCGTTGGCCATCGTGTAGTTCGCGGTCAGAATCTCGGTGAAAGGCCGCTCCGTAGCGATCACGTGCGAGATGAGCTCGAGCGGCTCGCGCGCCAGCGAGTCGTTGGTGACCTCCGCGGTGTCATCGTCGTCCGGATACTTGCTCTCGAACCATCGAAGGTTGGGCCACTCCTCCTCGTCCAGAAGCTCAATCGCGTTTTCTCGACCGAGGTACTTGTCGGTAAGAAAATGATCGTTGTAGAGTTCCATCGTGCGCGCGGAGAACTGTGGGTCGCGCATCATTTCTGCGAGCGACGCTTCGAGCCCCAGCTGGTCGTGCTCCTCGGTGACCGCTCGCTGAGATTCGGTAGGGAGCTTGCCCGTGAGCTCGAGGCTTGCCTTGCGAAGTGTTTCCGTCCAGCTCAGAAGCTCGAGCTGTCCCTCGTACGGGTTTGCAAAGCCTTCCGATTGCGGGCAGGCGTTGATGTCTTGAGTTGAGCAACCCCCAAAGAGGGTCGGATCCTCCTTGCAGCCCGAAACGGTGAGTACCGAGCCGAGCAGCAGGATTGCCAATGCCCCCTTCAGGCTGCCGTTGATGCACCTCTGAGTCTTCTGCACGATCGTCAAGGTAGCATGCGAGAAACAACCCTGCAGGACTAAATTCAGACTGTAATACAATGGAATACAGTCAAAAAAGTAGCCCTAAGGGTTAATTATCAACGTGATCGGGCTTGCATCTTCTCTGCAGTTTGCGAGGATCAAAGAAGAAAGCAGAGGCGAATTTCTTCGCCTATGGTTAACCCGGAACAGAATTTTTCAACAGGAGTGATAGAAGAAAATGTCTTATACAAGGACGAATTTGGTGCGATTCATGGTTCTCGTGGCTTGTGTTGTGGTTCTCGCCGCCTGCGGAGAGAGCGATACGGGGCCGGCTTTTACTGGTTCGAATCTGACGTACTGCGACAATCCCCTAGTCGCTGCGCCATCCTGTAATCTGACGGGCTATTCCATGCAGGACGACTCGGCGCTCAGCGCAAAGCTCGAGAGTTGCGCGAGCTCGACATGCCACGGTGGTGGTTCGTTGGCGGCCACAACCTGGACCATGGACCTGTCCGGTTCGGTACAGGGGGCGCTGTCCGCGCTGATGACGTTCGCGGACGAGAGCCCTTACTTCCTCGTCGACGACGCCGATCCCGATTGCAGCCAAATGTTGAGTGAGGTCACGACCCAGCCCATCGGCGCCGTCAGGATGCCGGTCACGGGTGGATTCTGGAGCAGCGCTGAGACCGATTGCTTTCGATCGTATCTACACGAGATGTTTCCCCAGTAGTGGGCAAGTGACACGCAGGGTCAGCCGCGCTCAGCGCGGCGGATCCCCAAGTTGACGATCTTCTGCAGCAAGTCAGGGTAGCTGGTCCCAGCTGCCTTGGCTGCGCTTGCAAACTCCTCGTACTCGCCGATGTCGGGGTTGGGGTTGGCTTCCAGGAAGTAGAGCTCGCCCGACTCATCGAGCCGAAAGTCGATTCGCACACAGCCATCGGTGCCGAGGCTCCGGCAAATACGGCGCGACAGACGGGCGACTCTGCGTTCCGTTTCGTCGGAAAGCCCCTTGGCGCGTCCGATGCGGACGCCATGCTTTTCCTGGAACTGCAAGTCCCACTTCACCTTGCGGGTGGCGATCTTGGGAGCATCTTCGGGGAGCTTGTCGAGGAATATCTCCCAGGTGGGGAGCACTTGCAATCGGTGGTTTCCGAGGACGGAGACGTACAGCTCGCGGCCAGCGATGTATTGCTCCACCACGGCGTCGGTGAGAATCTTCTCATGGATGAACGACACCCGTTCTTCGAGCGCCTTGTCATTGTGGACGACGGACGCCTGAGCGATTCCGTAGCTTCCTTCCTCGATTAGCGACTTCACGATGAGCGGGAACTCCAGCTGCTGGGGCCGCTTGATCTTCCGGTACCGAGGGAACACGCGGAATCGCGGCACTTGAATGCGGTGATAGGCCAATACCTTTTTCGACAGCGCCTTGTCGCGGGCGAGCAGAAGCCCGCGCGGATTGCACCCGGTGTAGGGAGCGCGCTGGAGCTCCAGGTAGCCCACGACGTGTGCGTCGAAGATCGCCTCTCCGTCGAACTCCTCGAGCAGGTTGAACACGACGTGCGGCTTGAACTCCTCGATCGCCGTGCGAAGCGGCGCCAGCTCATCGCGCAGGCCCACCATCAAGACTTCGTGTCCAAGTGCGCGCAGGCCCTTGCGCACCTCGAACTCCGTCCTGAACGGGGCGAGCTCCTCGTCGGTGAGTTGGCTGATGTCTTCGGGGGGAATGAGACTCTGGTGCACGAGAACGATGATTCGCCGTCGCTTTAGAGTGGATGCCATGTATCCCGCCGGTGCAGAAGGTGCAC
>Ga0209456_10000056_pt1 | contig 55168 bp, 51 predicted proteins | sample COG_11_FD_184755 | JGI IMG/M metagenome (GOLD analysis project Ga0209456, IMG submission 184755) | Pelagic marine sediment microbial communities from the LTER site Helgoland, North Sea, for post-phytoplankton bloom and carbon turnover... | ecosystem: Environmental > Aquatic > Marine > Neritic...
GGAAGCCGCCAGTCGCCTCGGCTGAGGTAGAATGACGCCTTCTGATCAAAAGCAGCCGGTGATCCAATTGAAAGGACGTACAAACATGGCAACGCCTCCAACCTTTTCCCACGTTGTTTTCATGACGCGTCGCTTCGAAGAAATGAAGGCTTGGTATATCAACGTGTTTGGCGCGGAGGTTGTGCATGGGGATCCCGCCCTTGCTTTCCTGACCTATGACGATGAAAGCCATCGATTCGCCATCGCGAATCTCGATGTGCTGAAGCCTGACGCTCCCGCGGATTCAGGTCCCGGCGAGATAGGGCTCAATCACATCGCCTACACCTACGCCTCGGCAGCAGACCTGCTCGAAACCTACGCCAGGCTCAAGGAGCAGGGACTCACCCCCTACTGGCCAGTACATCACGGCTTCACGCTTTCCTTTTATTACCAGGATCCGGACGGCAACCGAATCGAGCTTCAGGTTGAAACCTGCAATTCCAAAGACGCCTTCGACTATATGCGTAGTGAAGCGTTTGCAAGTAATCCTGTCGGGGTAGAGGTGGACCCAGAGGCTCTCCTGGCCCGTTATCGCGCGGGCGCTGGCGGCGCCGATTTGACAGCACGTCCCGAAGGGAAGCCATCGCCCATTCCCGATGCCCATGGCATGGTCTGAACTCTGCGATCCGAATATGTCCGCTTGTGGCCGTTTGCCGCCGGCCAGTCTACCCATATCAAGCGCCTTCGAGCGTCGGGTATCAGTGAAAGCGGCCTGTCAGCCAGGATTTGCGCCTGGCCTGATCCTGAATCGCCTGACATTCTATCCACTGCTCGAAATCTGTAGCTGATCAGAGGACAAGTGTTGCTATCCAGCCAATTGCGATAAGGAGGCAGGTAGCGTAGCCAAGGCCCAGGATGACCATTTTGGAGTCGAGTTCCGGTTCTTGTTCTTTAATCCATTAGGAAAAAGTCAGTCGAGCATCATCACTATCGCCCTCCGAATGAGTAGCTTTATGGTCACTGGAATTTTCCGGCGCACGAGCAAACGGAGCGAGCAAGATGACTATCAAAGCAGAAGAACAGACTCTCTTTTTCGCAGCTGCAGCTGCAATTTTCGCGTTATCTGGTTGCGCGACTATGGTCAATGACCCGAACATCCCTTTGGAAGTTAGTTTCTCCGATGGGTCTTCCGGGCAATGCACCTTTAAGAACAAGCGTGGAACATGGTCGTCGGCGATTCCAACGACAGACGTGATGATTCGTCGTTCAGACGACGCGTTAGTTTATGACTGCGCAACCGCAGATGGGAGAAAGGCGACAGGATCGATTGAAAGCGAAGTTGAAGGCGGAAAGATGGCGGCTAGCGTCGTTTTCTGGGACCTGGGCATCACAGATGCGATTACTGATAAACACAGGAACTATCAGCGTACTGTGATTGTTCGCGTCCCCGAACCAGCGGTCGAATAGCACACCTGCGCCGTTGGGTCCCAGGCTTTTTCAAGGCTAACATTGACCAATAGAGCCTCAAGTCGGAAGCGGTTGACTACTTTGTGGAATAATCGCGTCTGGCATTCGCTCAACAAGAGTCTTTTTCGTTCTAATGATCAAAGTCCGAACACCACTGGTAATAGGTACGGTACTCGCAGTAGCAGTTCTAGGTATCGTCCGCCTGGTGCTTTTTCCAGAATCCTGGGCATCTTCACTTGCGGCGCTCGCATTTCTCCCGTTGGCGATAGGTGTACTCGTGATTCGGTCTCGTTCGGCCTCCGATCCAGAGAGCGCAAGCAGGATCTCGGGTAAGTTAAGGGCAGGCCTGGTCGGTGCTGGCGTGCTTCTCGCGACTTCTCTGCTGCTGTCGATTACTGACAAACTCGGACTTACAGGACAGGGTGGTGGCGGCGGCCGCTCCTTAATAGTCATGTTGCCGGCGATCGTGGCGGTTGCAGCAGACATCTTGAGTGCCCGGCTTGAGCAAAAGGCCGAAAAGGATCCTGACCGAGCAAAGACGAGAGATTGATTCCAGCACAGCTTTTGAAGAGTCCGAAGTCGATGCCGAAAATCCTGGTGGCCATTGTGTTTTTCGTTTTTATTGGTGGCTGTGCGCCGGCCCCCTCGCCTGCCGCCGGTTCTAACTCTCAAGACAGAATGCGTTTCGTTCCTGGCGCAATGTATCGGACAGGCAGTGACCTGGACGAACTAGACAAGATAATGCAGGCGACTGGATTACGGACTGTGGAACCGCTAATGCCAGAGGTTCCCAGCCACAATGTCAGCGTATCGGATTTCTATATGGATACGTTTGACGTTACGAATGAGGAGTTCTCTGAATTTGTCCGGGCAGTGCCCGAGTGGAGTCCGGAGCATGCGGATGTATCGCTGCACAATGGGCGCTACCTTGAACATTGGATTGACGGAAGTCCTCCTGGACACTTGCTCAACCATCCCGTGACCTTCGTGACCTGGCAGGCTTCGGCCGCATACTGCGAGTGGCGAGGAAAACGCTTGCCGACCGAGATTGAATTCGAATGGGCGGCACAGGATGGTGTCGCCGCTATTGAATATCCATGGGGAAACTCACCACCTGGCAACGAACTCACCAATTGGGGAGGAAGCGGCATCGGCACTACGGTTCCCGTAGGAAGCTACCCTCCAAACGCACGTGGTCTCTACGACATGTCAGGGAATATCTGGCACTTCACATCTGATCCCTGGCTTGGATCTTATGCAGAAATGTTGACCGGCTCGACGGAGCTGCAAGACTCCGCGAGGGACCCGAAAATTCGCAGAGTGGTCAAGGGCGGGAGCTGGGGCGCAAATGCTGCAAATCTCAGGGTGCGGTATCGAGATAGCCATCGCCCGTTCGATGCCCGTGAAATGGTCGGGTTTAGATGTGCCAGATCCGTCGGCACAAGCAAATTCAGGTAGCATGACGGCTACTGGCCCGATATAGATAGCCAAAAACAGTTACTACCCCCGCAGGAGATCACCATGATTGGATATGTTGTTCTTGGTACCAATGACCTGGCTCGCGCCGCATCGTTTTACGACGAACTACTCGCGGAAATGGGTGTCACGCGCATGATGGAACTTGGCGAGCGAGGCTATGCATGGGCCGCAGCAATGGACAAACCGATGCTCTGCATAATGAAGCCCTACGATGGTCAGCCGGCGACGGTGGGTAATGGCGTTATGGCCGGAATTGCGGCCGATTCGCACGACCAGGTCGATCGGATCTATAAGAAGGCGATTGAACTCGGCGGCTCGGACGAAGGCCCTCCTGGCTTGCGCGCCGAAGGTGGCGACGGCTTCTACGCGGCCTACTTCCGTGACCTGGATGGCAACAAACTCGATGTGTTCAGCTATGGCTGAGCTATTGCGCATCCCGGCTTGCCGGGATGCTGACCTTGCGGAACGTGCTGTGGCTAATTGAATAGAAACAGGGGGTGCGATGAAGACTCTAAAATGCGACTTGTGTGATCACGAAGCACAGGGCGAAACCTTTGAAGATTGGATGAGGGCGCTCATGCCTCACTACATGGAAGCCCATGCTGACGTCATGAAGGATCCAAAGAAAGGTGCAGAAGAGAGGGAAAGGTGGATGGCAGACAATAGTGCGAGGTTCGATGCTGCGTAGGTGTAAGGAGTCATTGCTCGCAGACTACGTGTTATTCCGAATTGCACGAGCGACGCGTGTAGTACGAAACTAAACGGCATGCTCGAAGAGTTCGGACCGTCTATTTACTCCGCGGATGGACCTGCGGTCTCGTTCTACGGATTTCCATATCCCACGCGTATGGCCGTCGTTCGACTCTCCGATAGTAGCGTCTGGGTGTGGTCGCCGATCGCGTTGTCCGATGAATTAGTCAGCGCGATAACTGCTATTGGACCAGTTCGGCATATTGTCTCTCCGAACAAGATTCATCATCTGTTCCTTGCCGAGTGGGCCGAACGCTGGCCTAAGGCACGCTTGTACGCGCCACCCGGCCTTGCTGATCGACGACGAGACCTGAGTTTCGATGAAGAACTGGGTGATGAACCTAGCCCTGCATGGGCGGCCGATATTGACCAGGTGATTTTTCGCGGCTCGTTGGCCATGGAGGAGGTTGTATTCTTCCACCGTGCCTCGCGAACAGCGATCATTTGCGACCTTATCCAGCGGCATCCTGAAGCGACCATGAAAGGCTGGAAAGGCATGCTGATGCGTCTCGACAGCCTGGTTGGCAAAGATGGCAGTACGCCGCGAGAATGGCGAGCCAGCTTTATCAGGCGGAGCAAAGCACGAAAGGCGCGTGAGAAGGTACTTGGCTGGCAACCCGACCGGCTGCTGATTGCCCACGGCGAGTGCGCACAAGACGGAGCAACCTCGGTAATCGACCAAGCGTTAGGGTGGATCTAGAGTCGTTGCAATGAGCGAGTATCCATACTTGTAGTAGTCGCCGACTGCGGCACGATCAGGAGGCCCAGGCTTTTCTTGTCGCATCTTGGGGAGGATCAATAGAATGCCCGTCGAACTCAAAGTACTTGGATACGCTGCCTTGCTGCAGTTCGTGCAGTTTATCGTCATGGCGATAACCGTGAGCCTGCAACTCGGCATCGCCTACACGGGCGGCAACCGCGATGAGCAAAAACAGGCGACCGGCGTGCCTGGCAGGCTGAAGCGCGCGCTCGAAAACCACTTCGAAGGACTGATCCTGTTTGCAATCGCTGTCCTGGTCGTCGTTCTCGGCGAGGCCAGTAACCAGCTGACTGAGAATTGTGCCTGGGCGTATCTCTGGGCACGCATTCTGTACGTGCCCGCCTATGCTTCCGGGGTCTTCCTTGTCCGGTCGCTGATCTGGAGCGTTGGATTTATTGCAACGGCGGTCATGCTGATATCGGCCCTTGCCTGATCAACCGGGGTGGCTCGCGTTTGGCGCAAACATTCTATTGAGGACGCTAAGCCGGTGACGGGCGCGTCAGGATGAAAATGGCCGCCGCGCTTAAGACAACTACCTGACAAGCCACTATCCACAAGGGCGCTTCGAGCAGCCACGTTACTAACGGTGTCGCGACTATGACAATGGTCGCCATCCGTTTGGCTTTTCGGTCAATACTGCCGTCGCGATGCCAGTTGTTAATCACGGGCCCAAATGTCCGGTGTTCCCGCAACCAGCTATTCAGCCGGTTTGAGGACCGGGCGAACGCGAAGGCGGCGACCAACAAGAACGGCGTTGTCGGCAACAGCGGCACTACCACGCCAATGGCACCTATCGCGACTGCGGCCAGCCCTGCCAACAACCAAATGAACCGGGTATTAATGTTCACTCGCGCAGTTCATCACACGACGGCCAGCAGCGGCAAGTCCTGACGCAAACCTGCCTTTTGCAACCCAAAGCAGACGTTCACACTCTGCCCGAATATGCGACTATTGGCGTCGAATTGGTATGGCGACTTGCGACCTATAGAGGACGCTGAGGTTTTCGAGCAAGCAAGCCCAGTCGGGAAATCATCAACAGGGGGTACTTGGCAATGGCTGTTGCTACACCACAATGGACTTCACGATTTGCTTTCTTGATGGCCGCAATTGGTTCTGCGGTCGGTCTTGGCAACCTCTGGCGCTTCCCGTTTCATACGGGGCAGAATGGCGGGGCAGCTTTCGTCATCGTCTATCTTGTGTGTGTCGTCCTGGTGGCCTACCCCATACTGATGGGCGAACTTTCCATCGGGCGCCACAAGGGACTATCCGCTGTCGGATCAACTCGCCAGCTCGCTCTGGATGCCGGCAAGTCGGGGAACTGGTCTATTGTTGGCTGGGTGGGAGTGCTGGCGGGATTCGTCATACTCACGACCTACAGCATCATCGCCGGTCAGGTCATCGCCTATTCCGTGATGACCTTTATGGGCGAATTCGCCGGGCGCGCCGCGAGTGATGCCGCCCAGGCCACTTCGCTGTATGCAGGTACTACTCACGCGTTGTCGTGGCATACGCTGTTCATGGTGGTCACCGTGTTGGTCGTTTCGGCCGGTCTTCATGGTGGCATCGAGCGGGTCGTCACTATCCTGATGCCAATGTTCTTTGTCATGCTTGTGGGATTATCAATTTATGCATTGGTAACCGGCGCTGCGGGCGATGCCCTTGCCTACCTTTTCGCCCCCGACTTCTCACAGGTCACACCGACAATTGTTCTCGCCGCCCTGGGCCAGGCGTTTTTCTCCGTTGGCGTCGGTTCCGCAATGATGATCACCTACGGTTCGTTCCTGTCGGAGAATGAGAATATCGGCAATAGCGCGGCGATCATTGCCGGTTCGGATACTCTCGTCGCCATCGTCGCCGGCTTGATGATCTTTCCGATCATCTTTGCCTATGGCCTCGATCCCGCCGCGGGGACGGGTCTTATTTTCGATGCTCTGCCGGCCGTTTTCTCGGGCATGCCGGGAGGCGTGTTTGTCGGTGGATTGTTCTTCTTGCTCGCTTTTATCGCGGCACTCACTTCATCGATATCTATTCTTATTACCGTGTCGGCGGTCGGAGTAGAGCAGTTTGGCCTCAGAAGGGAGCTCTCCGCGGCGATCGCAGGAACTATCGTCTGGGCGATTGGCGCCACAGTCATAATGATCTCCGGGCTCGGTAGCTGGGTTGACTTCTTCAGCGGGAGTGTCCTGCTGCCGATGGGCGGGCTGCTTGTCGCGATTTTCGTGGGTTGGGTGGCGCCGCGCAAGATCATGCGCAACGAACTACGTAACACCAACAGCAGGCTGTTCCGTTCCTGGCATTTTTTGTGTCGCTACCTGGTGCCTGTCGCTGTTGCATTGATCTTGCTGCTCGGCATCGATGCAAAATTCAATTTCGGATTGAACGCGATTGTTGCCGGGCTGGCGGGCGGTTAGCCTGGATTACGGGGAGTGCGGGGCTTCGCTCGCAGGACCGCGGCCCACGGTCGAAGGGGTCTAGGTATTGTAGGGCACAATTCTGTTGTCACAGTAAGGCTTGAGCAAATATCATATTTCGTATGAGCGCCAAAACAGGCTACATCGAAAACCTGTTTCGTTGGAAATCCGGCCGGCAGAACACCGGCTACGAAAAGATGTTGCTTGTGGTGAATCCTCTCCTGATCCCGTTCGACCTCTATCTTCTAAGATTCAAACCTGGAACAGAAATACCGACTCATACGGATCCGGTTCGCAAGAAACGCCACTTTCGATTGAATATCGTAGTTCGGCGAGCGAAACGTGGTGGAGACTTTGTTTGCTCTCAACCCATATTCGAAACACGAAGAATAAAGCTATTCAGACCGGACGTTTCGCCGCACAGTGTCACGAGAATCGAAAGCGGGACTCGCTATGTACTATCCCTGGGCTGGATTTGGGGTACCACCCAATAACGCAACGCAGGCGTTCATTTAAATGGCGTCTATACTTAATCTAGACGAATAGTCGTAACCAAAGACCTCAGCCTCAAGCTCAAACGAGCGCCAAGGTCACGCAGGTAAAGTAAGGAGAGAAATTAGTGAATCCGGAAACAAAGGACAAATCTTTGAAGCTGTCGCTTCGTCTCTTCGGCGTGATTTTCCTGCTCGTGTACCCGCTAAGCATAGTTTGGCCATCGGGCTGGGTCTGGCATGGCGGCGAAGGCGTTTATTACTTCCAGATGATCGTAGGTGTTTATGCCGTTCTGGGAATATTTCTAATTATGGCCGCCAAGAACCCGGGAGAGCACCGGAGCTTGATTTCATTCACTGTCTGGTCGAGTGTGGTTCATGCATTGATCATGGCAGCGCAGGCAATTGGTGACCAGAACGAACACGGTCACCTGGTCGGCGATGTGCCCGCGCTTTTGTTGGTCGCCGCGGTGCTTGGATACCTGGCACCGCCAAAAGAAGTTTCTGCGTAGCCGCTGGCACTTGCGTTTTTCTGGGCGACCGCTCCTGGCCGTCTGCCGAAGAATTTTCTCCTCAATGTAACCTTCTTGCCCGATTCCAACTATGAATTGGTTAGGGCATAAGAATTCATTGGGAGACATGTATGCAACCGAGATCGCTATTCTTGTCTGGCGCACTTGCCGGCGTCATTTTCTTTGCCGCGGTGTATGCACTTGCAACGATGGTCGACGGCTATAGCCACACTGCACAGACCGTCAGTGAAATCGGTGAGCTGGGCTCGCCCGCAGAAGTGTATCTGCAAATAGCGAACCTGGTTGTTGCTCTTTGCTTGCTGGTTTTCGCATGGAGCATCTATCTGTTCGCCAGGAACAGCAATGCGTCCATTCTTCCTGCCATGTTCATAGCATGCTTCGCGATTGCGGAGATTGGTGTTGCGATTTTTCCTTCGCCTCACACCCTCCATAATGTCTTCGGACTATCGATGACGATTGGCTACATGTCACCCCTGGTCGTGGCAATGTCATGGAGGAAACTGGCAGGCGTGAACGACCTGATAGCTGTCTCCTGGATCGCCTTTGTTCTTGTTGTTATTACGATATTCCTGAATCTCAGCCCGATGTTCGCTCGTGACCTGTATCCTCTCGAATACTATGGTGTTGTCCAGAGAGCCCTGTTCGTAGCCTTCTATGGGTGGTGTATGTTCATGAGCGTGAAATTGTTTATGAGTCGCTGATCGACGGCTTGCGCAGCGCTCTAAAGAAATTGACATGCAGGCGCGCCCAAAAGGCATGAAGTCGGCATTCAGCGTCCGCCAGCCGGCGAGCATATTTGCCTTTGCCGCGCTGTGCCGCTGCCGAAGCTAGCGCGCCCGCCTCATCATGTGTCATGCCGTAGCTGGTGATTTGGGTTGGCGACAGCTCTAGCCCCAGCCACGAAAGATCTTTGATGAGCATGACAAGGTCATACTTTGCCACCCGCGTACCAACCACGCTGCGCGGAAAAATGCGTGCCCTCGGAAAGTCGATGAGCGTGAATTTCGGTGTGCCCTCGACATCGTCGACCAGAATATTCCGACTACAAAGCACCTGGCTGCAAACGCCGGCTTCGTGCATGGATCTGGCCAGCTTAAACAGGGCTGTAACGTCCGGTCGATAGCCATTCTTGATCAGCGTCTGCAGGTCGACTGCATTGTGAACCCGACGCATTATCAACAGCTCGAAGTAACCATGCGCCGAGCAATGTCCGCTTGCCCAACCGAGCGACTCGCTACAGGGCACACCGTGTGAGGCAAGATGCCGCAGAGTCCGATGCTCACGTTCGACGCGGTAACGGGTTAAAGCGCAACGCAATGCGTGCCACGGTTCACGATGCCTGTACAACTTGAAAACCGCTGGCTCGCCGGCGTATTGACCGGCCCAGATCAGCGTTCGTCGCTCACGCTTTAGCCACTGCTGCGCGGTTGGCTCTTCAATCCGAAAGCCGAGGTCGGCGGTCTGTATCTTTCCGATTCGACTCACCGCATCTCACTCGTTTAGCGCTCTTCCTGCTTCTTCTTGTGCCGGTCATAGAGCCAGCCGCTGGCCGCACCGATAGCGGCTCCCGCGGCCACGCCGCCGAGGCCTCCATCGTCGATAATAGCGCCCGCGGCGATGCCAATGGCGGCACCGGTCGCGGTGCGCTTCGTTGTGTCCTTCTGACTATCGGACATGTTGGCACACCCGGCCAGCAGTCCCATGAGGAACGTCGCAACGACGACGCGACGGACAGGCTGAATGATATTTTGCACGGTAGGTTTCCTCATCCTGTTCAGTTAGTTGCAGGGCCATTTGTCGGAGGCCGCTCGCATCAGGCCGTGTATCGGACCCTCTGTGTCCAGCAGCGCATCATTCCTCCTGGCCCACGCCAGGAATACGTCGACCACCTCGCGGCGCGTCACCGTGCGGCCCGGACAAGCGACTGGCTCGAGCAGGTCGCCGCTGGTAATAACTGCATGGTAATCGGTGGCCGCATCAACAAAGCCCAGGCAATAGCCCATGGCCGTGGTGTGCAGCTCGTTGCTCTCGGGGGCGCTGCATAGTCGCACGAGATCGCGCGTCGTCTGCGCCGCGAAATTCGCGGTTTCCGCGGACAGCGCGTAAGTCGCGGGGAACAGCAAGAGGGTGAGTGCAATGGTCCCACCGATCCAAGGATGCCTGAGCACCTTGGATTAAGTCTAGCCAGATTGCGCCGATTGGCGCAGCTCTCTACGTCTTGCCGCAACGTTCCAACAACGCGTCCTTGACCTTGGGCGAAACGAACTCCGAGACGTCGCCGCCTAGCGATGCGACTTCCCGGACGAGGCTCGACGATATGAACGTGTACTTGTCCGTCGGCGTCAGGAACACGGTTTCCACCTCTTCGGTCAGGTGGCGGTTCATGTTCGCTAGCTGGAACTCGTATTCGAAGTCGGAGACGGCCCGCAGTCCGCGGATGATTACGGCGAGGCCGTTCTCGCGTGCGAAGTCTACCGTGAGCCCCTCGTAACCCATGACCTCCGCGTTCGTAATGTCGCCCAGCGCAGCTTGCGCAAGCTCGACGCGCTCGCCAAACGTAAACATCGGCGCTTTGCTGCCTGTATGCGCCGCGATCGCAACAACGACCCGGTCATAGAGCGGGGCCGCCCGGCGCACGAGGTCTTCGTGGCCCAGGGTAATCGGGTCGAATGTGCCAGGGTACATTGCGGACACTGTCATTTTTGTTGCTCCTGTCAGGCAGCTCGCTGGACCAGCATATAGAGCACGTTGCCGGCCGTCTTGTTTTTGAGCACGCGCCAGTTATCGGGCAGCACGGCCATTTCTTTCGTTCGGTCCTGTTCCAGGTAGACGAGCCCGCCGCCTGTAAGGAACGCCTTTTCCTCGAGCAGTCTACACGTTTCGTCGAGCGCATCGTCGGCGAACGGGGGGTCGAGGAAGACAATATCGAACGGTTCCTCGTGGCCGCTTTGCAGGAAATCCCGGGCATCCATGCACCTGACCAGGGCCCCCTCGGCGCCCAGGGTATTGATATTCGACTGCAGCTGACGCGCGGCCCGGGCGGACTTTTCAACGAACACGACGGAGCCGGCGCCCCTTGAAAGGGCCTCCAGTCCGAGCGCGCCCGTCCCGGCGAACAGGTCGAGACAGCGCTTGCTGTGGATTTCCGGCGCCAACCAGTTGAACAGGGTCTCGCGAATGCGTTCCGATGTGGGACGCAGTCCCGGCACGTCCGCGATATCCAAAAGGCGACTGCGCCAGTTTCCGGCTACAATACGCAGCCGTCCGGCCTGGGATTTGCCTGTCTTGTTTCGTCTGGCCATGGTGGTCCTGCTGCTACTAAAGAACGTATAGACATGTTTGCCAAGAAAGAAAAGCCCGAGAAGAAGGATGGGTTCATAAAACGGCTGCGCGCCCGCCTGAATCGTGGCGACAGCTGGCTCACGTATGACCTCGCCAACCTCGCGCCGGGCGGCAAGATCGACGAAAACGTGCTCGAAGAGCTCGAATCGCTGCTTGTCATGGCAGACGTGGGCGTCGCGACCACGGAACGCATCATCGAGGGCCTGCAGAAGCGCCTGGTGCGCAAGGAACTCGAGGATATCGAGGCGCTGCAGCAAGGCCTGCGCCAGTCACTGCTCGAAATCCTGCAACCCGTCGAGAAGCCGCTGACCGTCGATAAGACCGACGGACCTTTCGTAATCCTGATGGTCGGCGTCAACGGCGCCGGGAAGACGACGACGATCGGCAAACTTGCGCGGCGCTTCAAGGACGCGGGTCTCTCGGTCATGCTCGCGGCCGGGGATACCTTTCGTGCCGCAGCCGTCGAACAGCTGCAGGCCTGGGGAGAGCGCAACGAGGTGCCGGTTATTGCGCAGCATTCCGGAGCGGATCCTGCCGCCGTTATTTTCGATGCCATGGATGCGGCGAAAGCACGGGATATTGACGTACTTCTCGCCGACACAGCGGGCCGACTCCAGAGCCAGACCGGCCTCATGGACGAACTCGCGAAGGTCAGGCGGGTGATCTCGCGGCGCGACGAGACCGCCCCGCACGAGACCATGCTCGTACTCGACGCCAGCCAGGGCCAGAACGCGCTCGTGCAGGCCGAGAAATTCAATGAAGCGCTCGGGCTGACGGGCATCACGGTCACGAAGTTGGACGGCAGCGCCAAGGGTGGCATTCTTCTCGCTATCGCCGATCGGCTGCAGGTTCCGGTGCGCTTCATCGGGATTGGTGAATCAGCTGAGGACATGCAGCCGTTTTCAGCGGTCGATTTCGTCGACGCGTTGCTCACTACCGGGCAAGAGACAGGTCACGCGCCCAAATGATTCGACTCGAGAACGTTACCAAGCGCTACCCGGGAGGACAGGAAGCCCTGTCCAACCTCAGCCTTGGCGTCGACAAGGGCGAGATGGTCTTTGTGACGGGCCACTCCGGCGCCGGCAAGAGCACGCTATTGCGCTTGATTGCACTGATCGAGCGTCCCACGGGTGGCCAGGTTATCGTCGATGACCAGAACACGCGTCGCGTCAGGCGCCGCAAGATTCCGGCCTATCGGCGCCAGATCGGCATGGTCTTCCAGGATCACAAGCTGCTTTATGATCGCCCGGTAGCGGATAACGTCGCGCTGCCCCTGATCATCGCGGGCGTCAGTCATCGCGACGCCTCGCGGCGCGTGCGGGCGTCATTGGACCAGGTGGGACTTCTGCACAAGGAAAAGCAGATTCCCGAGACGCTGTCCGCGGGCGAGCAACAGCGCGTTGGCATCGCCCGCGCGATCGTAACGCGACCCAAGCTTCTGATTGCCGATGAGCCTACGGGAAACCTCGACCCTGACCTGTCGCTCGAGGTAATGCGGATCTTCAGGCGCTTCAATGAGGTTGGCGTCACGCTGCTCATCGCCAGTCACGATATCTCGCTTATCGACCGGCTTGGGTGCCGTCGTATTGCATTGGAAGACGGGCAAATCGTTGAAGAGGAGGCCGACGCGTGGCTGTGACACGCAATGCGGATGCTGTTGCGCCGGTCAGGTCGGCGGGTCCGGTCACAATCTGGCTGGGCCGCCATGCGAACACGTCGATTGGCGCACTTGGACGGCTGCTGCGCCAGCCATTCGCAAGCCTCATGATCGTCCTCGTTATCGCCGTCACACTTGCGATGCCCGCCGCGATCAACCTGGTCATCAAGAATGCCCGCGCAGTCAGCGGATCCTGGGTGAATGCGCTCGACTTCGCCGTGTATCTTAAGCAGGACTTGTCAGTAAGCGAAGCCGAAGGGCTCGGGAGACTCATTACGCAGCGGGCTGATGTCGACGGCGTCGATGTCATATCGGCCAGCGAAGCGCTAAGCGAATTCAAAGAGCTTTCGGGTTTCGGTGCCGCACTCGACCAGCTCCCGGATAATCCGTTGCCACATACGCTGGTTGTGCGACCGAGTGCGGGTAATACGAGCGAGTCGTTAATCCTGTTACAGGAAGAGATCGGCAACCTGCCAGAGACCGATTACGTACAGGCCGATACGGAGTGGGTTCAGCGCTTCCACGCGATACTCGATATCGTTCGCCAGGCGATCGCGATAGGAGCGACATTGCTCGGCGTTGCGATCGTCGTAATTATCGGCAACACGATCAGGCTCGACATCGAAAACCGTCGCGAAGAGATCGAGGTCACGAAGCTCATCGGGGCGAGCAACGGTTTCGTTCGCAGGCCATTTCTCTGGACGGGTTTCTGGTACGGACTGTTCGGCGGCCTGCTGGCACTCGCGCTCGTGCGCTACGGCCTGTTCATGCTCGAGGGGCCCGTGGCGCGCCTGGCCGGACTCTACCAGAGCAACATCGTGATTTCGTCGCTCGGTATCGAGGAGAGCGCGGCGATCGTGGGGATCGGTGTCTTCCTCGGACTATTCGGATCGTGGGTCACGACAGCCCGGCACATGCGCAAGATAGAGCCGCGTTAAGCTCTCCGAAGCGCTGCCATTACGCCGTCGACGACGGCCTGCATCGCGGCTTTCCCCGGCTTGCTCTTGCACATCACGCGCAGGCCCCAGATGTTGTTCATGAGAAACGTAGCCAGTGCTCCCGGGTCCTGTCGAGCGTCGATGTCGCCCTCGTCCTGGGCATCGGCGATCAGTGACTCGAACGCATTGGCCAGGAACTGGTTATAGCCACACAGGTGGTCGCCGATTTCGGAATCATGACTCGACATTTCCAGCATCGCGTTGACAGTCAGGCAGCCGCGCCTGTCATTGCCACTGGCCTGGTCCTCCAGTATCTGCTGCAGCAAGCCATCGATCTTGTCGATCGCGGCACCCGGTTCCTCGCGCAGAGCCCGGATCTTCGCGATGAAAGCCTGGTTATAGTGTTCGATGACTTCGAGAAAGACGCCTTTCTTGTTGCCGAACGCGGCATACAGGCTGCCCGGCTGCAGCCCCGTTGCTTCGACAAGGTCACCAATCGAGGTCTTGCCGTAGCCCTGCTCCCAGAACACGTCCATCGCCTGCTCGACGACGGTTGTTCGATCATATTCGGGTGGCCTGGGCATGAGCACTTCCTTGCTGAGTGAGCGTGAATTATATACATACTTGAATAGTCATTCAAGAATTGCTAGGATTCCCATCCGGCCATCGATTAGGCCGTCTTTTTTGGCTAATTATTGAATGATTATTCAACTATAAGGACCCTGACATGACCAACTTCAATACACATACGTTCGAATCGACGTCGGCCGAGGGCCGCGACGTACTCGAGACCGTAAAAGGCAAGTATGGCTTCATTCCCAACCTGCTCGGCAACATGGTCGAGGCGCCAGCCACGGCGAGAGCCTACCTGGCACTGGGCGACCTGCTGGCAGAGACCAGCTTTTCGCCAACCGAACAGCAGGTTGTCATGATGGCTGCCAGTCGCATCAATGAGTGCGAGTACTGTCTGGGCGCGCATTCCGCGGCGGCACTCATGCAGAAGGTGCCGGCCGACGTTGTAGAGTCGATCCGCAATGACGAGCCAATCGCTAACCCGAAACTCGAGGCCCTGCGGCGGTTCACGACCCTGGTTGTCGAACAAAGAGGCTGGCTGTCGGAGGAAGACACGGGCCAGTTCGTCGCGGCGGGTTACGACAAGCAGCAGATCCTCGAGGTGGTGCTCGGCGTGGCCATGAAGACGATCAGCAACTACACGAACCACATTGCCGGTACGGAACTGGACGAGGCTTTCAGCGCTCACGCGTGGCAGGCCCCGGCATCCAGGGTTGCCTGATACACGGCTTCGACCCTCGTAATCGGGGGTCGAAGCACTTGCATTATACATAATGCAAGAAGGCGAATTTCTTTAACTACCTGTTTTTATTAGATTAATAAGCCGATACCGAGCGGAACTTCGGATGCTTGTTAGCACTCTAACCCTGCGAGTGCTAAAATTGGTTGCCGTCCAAGGAGGAAATAGTAGATGACAACAGCCGTTGCCAAATTGAACCATGAGCTTGTACTGGCAGGACCCGTAGGAAGCCTCGACGCCTATATCCAGGCCGTCGGCGGAATCCAGGTCCTGGCCAAAGAGGATGAACAGGCCCTTGCGACGCGTTTTCGCGATCATGAGGATCTCGAAGCGGCCCGCGAGCTGGTCATGGCGCACCTGCGTTTCGTCGTCCACATTGCAAAGGGTTACACGGGCTATGGCCTCCCCCTGAACGACCTTATCCAGGAAGGCAACGTCGGCCTCATGAAAGCCGTCAAGCGCTTCGACCCCACCTACGATGTACGCCTTGTGTCCTTCGCCGTGCACTGGATCCGCGCCGAAATTCACGAATTCGTGCTCAAGAACTGGCGCATCGTCAAGGTTGCGACCACGAAGGCGCAGCGCAAGCTGTTTTTCAACCTGCGCAAGGCAAAGAAGACTCTCGCGTGGTTGACCGCCGCTGAGACACAGGCCGTCGCCGATGACCTGGGCGTCAGTGTGAAAGAAGTGACCGAGATGGAGAAGCGCCTGCACTCGCGTGACGCCATCTTCGATCCGGCACCCGATACCGACGACGAGCGTAACTTCACGCCGGCAGCCTACCTGCCGAGCCCTGACGCCGACCCGGCAAAGATCGTCGAGACGGCCGACTGGAACAATGATGCAACCACGCGTATGCGGTCCGCACTGAATATCCTCGACGACCGGAGTCGCCGCATTCTCGAGGCACGCTGGCTCACAGAGAGCAAGATGACGCTGCATGAACTGGCTGACGAGTACGGCATTTCGGCCGAGCGCATCCGCCAGATCGAGGCCAACGCGATCAAGAAGCTGAGGAACGCCATCGCCGTTTAATGCGGGCGTACCAAGAGTAAGAAAGAAGGCCGCTCTTTGAGCGGCCTTTTGTTATTTACATATCACCGAAGGTGGCCAGCACGGCACCGTAAACCTGCATCGCCTCCCATATGTTCTGCAGGCGGATGTTCTCGTTCTCGGCGTGCTGGTTATTGTCGTGATTGGCGAGTGGCAGGATGATGATCGGTGCCGAAAGTCGGCTGCCGAATTCATACAGCGGCAGGCTCCCGCCCATCGTCGGCGTCACGATCAGGTCGGGTGCGATCTCTCGCATGAGCTTCGTCAGTCGCAGGGACATCGGATCATCGAGCGGCGTACGCAGGGCCGGATAACCCGAACCACGCCAGTCGAGCCTTGCGACCTTCGGGTGCGCACGCAGGACCTCGGGCTCCGGATTCTCGTAGACGATATGAAATCCCTCTTTGACGAGGTGTGCCTCGATCAGCTCGCGCACACGCTCAGGCGTCTGGTCCGGCACGAGCCGGAGGTTCAGCGAGGTCGTAGCCGTCGAGAGGATGATATTGCGACCCTTGACGCCGACTCCGCCCGCAACGATGCCACGCGCATTGATCGCAGGCAGCATGATGAGCTCTTCGATGCGCTTGCCATCGCCTTCGGGCGTATGCACGGACAGTTCGTCCTTGAGCGTCTCGGTGACGTCGGGCATATCGGCGATTGCGTCCAGTTCCAGTTCGGTCGGCGGCGGCACGTCGTCGTAGTAACCTTCGATGAGGATGCGGCCCGATTCGTCGCGCATGCTCGTGAGCAGCCAGGACAGTTGCATGATCGGGTTGGGTGCCCAGTTGCCGTAGTGGCCCGAGTGCAGCGGCCGGGTCGCGCCATACGTCGTAATGTCTACGGTGGTCGAACCGCGCACACCGAACACGAGCTGCGTGCGGCGCGACTGGTGCATGGGGCCGTCACAGAACAGGAACAGGTCCGCCTCTAGCAGCTCCCGGTTCTGATCAATGATCTTGCCGACTGTCGGTGAGCCGCGCTCCTCTTCACCGTCGAGCAACAGCTTGAGGTTCACCGAGAGATCGATGCCTTCTGCAGCCAGCGCGTCGAGCGTATGCACGAGCGCCACGATCGGCATCTTGTCGTCGCCGGCGGAACGTGCGTAGAGGCGCCACTCGGGATCGAAGCCGCCCTCCACGTGCTCGACAGGCTTGCCGCCGGCCTGTACAGGCGCGTCGAGCAAAGTCGGCGTGAACGGCGGATAGGCCCAGTTCTCTTCCTGGACCGGCTGGCCGTCGAAATGCGCGTAGATCAGGATCGTCTCGGCGGCACCGGGACTCATCAGCTCGGCATAGACGTACGGCGCACGGCCTGCGTCCAGCTTCTTCGTCTTGAAACCACGCGACTCGAGCAACCCGATGATGTGCTCCGCGTTGCGCTCCATGTCGGGCAGATCGATCGCAACGTTGGGAATGGAGAGCAGCTCGATGAAGTCGCCAAGGATGACAGCCTCGTGATCCAGCCGGTACTCATCAACTGCCTCGAGCGCGGCGCCGACTTTATTGGCGTTAACGCCCTGCGCCGCGGCGACAGAAAACGCCGCGCACATCGAGGCCGTCAGAAACGCCTTTGCAATCCGGGTCTTCAACATTGTGCTGTCCCTCTTTCGTCGAACTAGCGCACGGGCCGGGCGTGTGCCGATCCTCTCATTATCGCGTTCATGAATATGACGTTCAGCCCATCGAGGTACGCTCTCACATTGGGATCCTGGGTAAATGCGATGACAAAACCCCTGCCTGTCGGTTGCGCTACAGCGAAAGGCTTGTACGCGAGCTGCTTGCGATTCTGTTCCCAGAGATAGCCGCTCGCGAGCAGCTCATCGGCCTGCCGGAAGACACCCACGTTGACGCCCTTGTCGAGCCGAATCGGTGTGTAGATGTCCGGACCGCGAACCAGGACGTTCACTGTCGATGCGACACCGGCGCCGAGCCAGTGATCGGGATCCACGTCTGCCTTGACGAGAACGCCGGCGACCGAGTCCGGGCTGCCTTTCTCGGCCGTGATCAGCGTCTTATATTCATCCTGGCCCGAGACGTAGCTGCCCTCTACCGTCGGCTCCTCGGCTTCATCGCCATTTTTCATTTGAGTTTTCTTCTTGTCCTCATCCTCAACCTCGACAACCGCGTTCTCGCGGCGGATCGCGAGCAGATCCACCTTGGGATTAGCGAGGAACCGCGTGGCATTGCCGACGCCGATCAATACGCCACCGCGCGAAACCCAGTCCTTGAGCTTGGCAACGACCTCCTCGCCGAGCGCAGGACCATAGTCGGGCCAGGCTTCCGGCATGATCAGCACGTGGTAGCCGCTGAGGTCACCGCGCGCCAGCGTCGAGACGCGTATCGCCGTCACCGGGTAATCGAACTGGCGCTCGATAACGAAACGCGTGTTGCCGGCACTGTACGACGATGTCGGCGTGTCCCAGAGAATCGCGACCTTGGGAGCGTTGAAGCGGACCACGTTCATGCTACCGAAGTTCGGGCCGTCGGTAACCCAGCTGTCGTCCACTGCAGTTACGTTCGCGCCGGTTCGCTCTGCGAGTTCTTCCATTGCGGCGCGCAGGTCCGGCGGATTGTCGGCCGTGTCGAAGATCAGGGTCCCTGCCGGGTAGCGCGTCTCCATGTGCGTGAAGGCGAGGTCCGAACTCTTGACCGACAGTCCGCGGCGCAGTGCATTGCTCAGGAAGCGCGCGGCCGACGCCGTGCCCCACGGCACGAGGTAGCCGACGGATCCTTCGCCTGCCGTCACGGTGCCCGGCTGCACGAGCTCCGTTCCTGCCGCAACGACGTTCGCCCGGATCGCCCGGCTGCACGAGTCGGTCCTGACATTCATCATTAGTGGCAATGACCACGCCGTGACATCGTAGATCTCGTCGCGAATCTTCTTCGCGCGGCGGCGCTCCTGCTCCGCCAGGAACTCGTCGTCCATCGGCACATCGGCGTCGAGCAGCGTACGTATGAGCCGCTTGCGGGGCTGTGCAAGGTTGATCACGTAACTGCCCGCGGGGTACGACTCCCCGCAGGCACTGAAGGAAGAGGTCGACCGGCCAACCTCGACGCCCTGCCGGACGAGCAGGCCCGCCATCTTGTCGGCGGCCGCCTGGTCGTCCTGCGCCGGTACGATGTACGAGCGAATTCGTTCGCTGCTGCCTTCCTCGATCGCCGTTACCTGGTAGTCATAGAAATCGGTAAGCAGCTTCTTGCGATTCTCGGCGACCGTCTGCGCCGTGCCGAGCGATGTAATGAAGTGATTCCGGACGGTATCGCGGTAAGTCATCTCCACCCCATCGTATTTCCGGACGACCAGACCGCGCGCGGAGGCCTGCTCGTAGGTCATCGCGATGCCGCCGAAATACGACGGCCAGCTCGCGCCGTAGCCCGGGTAGAAGGCGTCGAACACTTCCCGCGTGAAATAGTCGAGGCCAAAGCGATCGAACCAGTACGCATTCGTGCGGCCGAACAGCTCGAGGCTCTCGGTCTGAGAGTCTGCGAGATGCGGATTGAACGGTATGGCTTCGGGCGAAAAGTAATAGGTGCTGTTCGAACCCATTTCGTGGGCATCCACGAACGCCACGGGATACCACTCCTGCAGCTCACGAACCCGGCCCTGCGACTCGGGCTGCGTCATCATGAACCAGTCACGGTTCATGTCGAACAGGTAGTGGTTCGTGCGACCGCTTGGCCAGGGCTCGTTATGTTCCGCCGATACCAGGTCCGGGCTGGGCGCCAATCCTTCCGCGATCTCGAAACGATGAATGAAACGGTCGCGACCGTCGGGATTCTGCATCGGGTCGATGACGACGACCGTGTCGCGCATGATATCGGCGATACGATCATCACCGCGCGCCGCCAGCAGGTGATAAGCCGTCATCATGGCCGCATCGGTCGAGGAAATCTCGTTGCCGTGCACGCCGTACGAGAGCCACGTCACAGCCGGCTGGTCTTCGATAATTGTCATCGCTTCAGCGCGTGATGTCTTGCGTGGGTCGACGAGCCGCTGCATGTTGGCCCTGACTTCATCGAGACGCGCCATGTTGCCGGGCGACGTAACGACCGCGTAAATGAGTTCACGACCTTCCCAGGACCTGGCGTAACGGAACAGGGTAATGCGGTCAGGGGCCGCCTCGGCCAGCGCCTCGAAGTAACGGACCGTGTCGCGATGCCATGTAATGCGCTCGCCCGACTCATGGCCGAGCACGCTCTCGACAGTCGGAATAGCGGGATCGTAGTTCGCACCCGGCCAGAACTCTTCGTCTGCGCTGGCGCTGCCGGCCAGAGACACCATGCTTATCGTGGCGAAAGCCGCTGCTGTTCGAAGGGTTCGACGCATTTTATTCCCCGTGTTCTTGTTAGTCGCGCGAGTATAAACTTTATTGATCCACTAGCGAGGAAGGGTCTAATGTCCATCCGGTGGGTCTGGTAGTATTCCCGTCCTCGATGAGCGTCCAGCTGCGGGAAACACCGATATGAAAATTGCCAGGCTGTATCCACTGACCGTAATCTTCCTCGCCCTGCTGAGCGGCTGTCAGCGTGCGCCGGAGCCCACAGCCGAAGCTCCGGCTGCTGATGACCCGACCGATCGCACGGTAACGTCATTCCAGGTTCCGGTTCACTATCACAAGCTCGACAACGGCCTCAAAGTTGTCCTTTCGCAAGACAAGACTTCACCCGTTGTGACCGTGGCCGTGTACTACAACATCGGGTTCAGGATCGAACCCCGGGATCGCACGGGATTTGCACACCTCTTCGAGCACATGATGTTTCAGGGTTCGCGGAATCTCGGAAAAATGGAGTTCATCCAGTTGGTGCAGCGTAACGGTGGCGTGCTGAATGGCTCGACCCGCTTCGATTTCACCAACTACTTCGAGATCGTACCTGCCCACAAGCTCGAGACGATGCTCTGGGCGGAGGCGGACCGAATGCGGAGCCTGGACATCAGCCAGGAAAACCTGACGAACCAGCAGGGGGTGGTAAAAAACGAGGTCAAGGTCAACGTACTGAATACGCCCTACGGCGGCTTCCCCTGGCTCGACATGCCGCAATACGCCAATGAGAACTGGTACAACGCTCACAACTTCTACGGCGATCTCGACGACCTTGATGCGGCTAGCCTCGATGATGTGGCTGACTTCTTTCAGCGATTCTATGCGCCGAACAATGCGGCATTGGTCGTTGTCGGCGACTTCGAGTACGACGACGCGCTGTCCATGATCGAGAAGCACTTTGGCGACATCAGCAGGTCCGAGCAGGAAATCACCCTGCCGGACATCAGTGAACCTCGCCAGGAAAAAGAGAAAAGAGCGAGCAGACTCGACCCACTGGCTACCAAGCCCGGTTTCGCCTTTGCTTACCATGTTCCGGAGCGCCTGACGCCCGAGTGGTATGCCATGGGACTGCTGGATCAGGTGCTGTTACAGGGTGAGGACAGCCTGCTGAATCAGTCTCTCGTCAAGCGCGAGGGCATCACGAGCGGCATCGGTGGCGGCATCAATGCTTTGTTGGGCAACATGCTCAACTACCAGGGGCCCATGCTCTGGCTCGCCTCATTCATCCACGATGCCGACGTCGGCACGGAGCGCATTGTGGCGTCCATAGATCGGGTTATCGAGTCGGTACAGAACGAACCGCTCGACGCAGAGACGCTGGAACGCGCGAAGGTGAAGTGGCGTTCGTCGTTCTACAACAACGTGAGCGCCAGTTTCGGTTTCGGGCGGGCGGACCTGCTAGCGTCCCTCGCTTTGTTCGACGATAAACCGGAACGCATTAATCAATTCGAAGCCGAGATCGCAAAGGTCACGCCGGAACTCGTACGGAAGACGGCACAGGAATACCTGCGCGCCGGTAACAGGACCATTCTCGTGCTGCAAGCCGGCGCAGGCGAGCAGGAGGTGACGACAAATGACTGAATTCAAGACGGCAATTTGCATCGCCTTCGCTTTCTCGCTGGCCGCCACAGCATCTGTAGCCCAGGATGAGACGAGAGAGGTCCCGCCACCGGGCAGCACACCCCGGGACTTCTCACTGCCCGCAAAGACCGAGTTTGACCTCGACAATGGCCTGCACGGAACACTCGTACCCTTCGGCAGTGTGCCGAAAACGACGATCAGCGTAGTTGTACGTTCCGGGAACCTGAACGAAGGCGAGCAAACCTGGCTGGCTGACCTCAGCGGCGATTTCCTGCTTGAAGGCACAAAAAGTCGGAGCGCGGAAGAAGTTGCCCTGGCGGCGGCGGCCATGGGCGGACAGGTCAACGTTAGCGTCGGCGAAGATCAGACCACGATCAGTGCCGATGTTCTCGCCGAATTCGCGCCCCGGATGGTGACGCTGCTCGCCGAGGTGGTTCGCGATCCGTTATACCCGGACTCCGAACTCGAGCGCCTGAAACGGGATCGCTTGCGGCAACTGAGCGTTGCAAAGACACAACCGCAGCAAATGGCCACGGCGGCATTTCGCAAAGCCCTTTACGGGGACCATCCGTACGGCCGACTGTTGCCCGATGAGGCGCAGCTGGCCGCGTACACGATCGACGACGTCCGCAACTTCTACGATGCCAACTTCGGTGCGCAACGCACGCACGTTTACGTCGCCGGTGTATTCGATCCCGGCGCGATCCGGACCGCCATCGAAAACACGTTCGGGGACTGGGACAAGGGGCCGGAAGTGCTGGTCAACGTTCCACAGCCGACGAAGGGCAAGGTCGTGCTGGATGTCGTCGACCGGCCCGGCGCGTCTCAATCGAACGTGATCCTCGGGCTGCCCACGATCAACCCGGGCGACGATGACTGGGTGGGTTTGCAGCTTACGAACACGTTGCTGGGAGGATACTTTTCTTCGCGCATTACGGCCAATATCCGTGAAGACAAGGGCTACACGTACTCACCGTTCAGCAGCCTTTCGACACGATACCAGGATGCGTACTGGGCGCAGACTGCCGCCGTGACGACGGAAGTTACGGGCGCGGCCCTGCAGGAAATCATGAACGAAATTGACAACCTGCAGAAGAATCCACCTCCAGCCGAGGAACTCGACGGCGTCAAGAACTACACGGCAGGCGTTTTCGTTCTACAGAACTCAACCCGCGGCGGCATTATCAGGGTATTGAACTACCTGGACCTGCAGGAGTTGCCGGACACCTACCTGACGGACTATGTCAGCAACGTTTTTTCCATCACGCCGGAACAGGTATCGAAGATGGCGGAGACCTACCTGCGCGAGGAAGACATGACGCTGGCCGTGATCGGCGATCGCGGCAAGGTTTCCGAACAGGTTGCGCCCTTCAGCGAACCTGAGTGAGCGCGTCGACTCAGCTGTAGATACGCGCGCGATATCGAACGAAGCCACCGTCCTCGACGCCGAGCGGGTCGTGGTGCGTCCAGTGGACCAGGCCGCCGAGGTCATTCCATTCGTACATGCCCCGCACACGCACGCGGTCGCCGAGTCCCAGCGGCACGCGGTCTACGAGATCGATGTTGTGCGCGATGAGCAGGGTCCTGCCCGCACCGATGTCCATGATGAAGCGCTGGTGACGCGAACCGTCGTTATCGTCGGACAGCAGGCGTTTGACGAAGCCTGTCACCTCGATCCAGGTTCCCGTATCGCGCTTGCTGAAAGACTTGTTCAAGCTACACCCTTGTTCTTGTTATTAGCGCAGGGGTAGTACAGTCACAGAGTGCCACAAAAAACGCGGCAAGCCACAGCCGCCGCGTTTCTATTGCTGTTTTTTTTAGGTTTAACCGGCTGTCAGCGGCACCATCGTGATTTCGACACGACGGTTCGCCTGCTTGCCGGCGGTCGTAGCGTTGTCCGCAACCGGTCGCGTTTCTCCCATGCCGACCGTGATGAGCCGCTGCGGGATTACGCCCTGACCCTCGAGGTAGGTGGTTACGGAATTTGCGCGACGCTCGGACAGGCTCTGGTTGTAAGCATGCGATCCTGAGCTGTCTGTGTGGCCCGCTACCTCGACGACAGTTTTCTCGTATTGATCAAGGACCTTGCCGACCGAGTTCAGCACGTCGAAGAACGCCGGGCTCAGGTCCGAGCTATCCGTGGCGAACGTGACGTTGCCCGGCATGTTGAGCGTTATGTTGTCGCCGATGCGCGTGACGCTGACGCCGGTGCCCTCGAGCTGTGCCCTGAGCTCGGCTTCCTGCCTGTCCATGTAGTAGCCGATCGAGCCGCCGGCCAGCGCGCCGATTCCGGCTCCAATCAGGGCGTGCTGCCTGCGTTCGACGGCGTCGTCACCCGATATGAGGCCGACTGCAGCGCCTGCCGCAGCGCCAATCAGCGCGCCCTTGGTAGCGTTGCTGGTCTGCTCCTCACGGGTGTACGGATCCAGCGTCTTGCAACCCGTCGCGAGAACCGCGACGGCCGTTAATGCGAGTATCGTTTTCGGCGACCTGCTATTCATGATCCTAACCTCAGCTTGCATTGATACGTGCGCATTGTAGGCCTCTGCTACCTGAACAGACACTTAATCGGCGCCCTTATGTTCAGAAATTCGGGACAACTGGTCAGATATGTGGACCACGTCACAGGACGTGTAGAATGACGGGCCTCCCGGCGAGAACCAAGATGAGTGAAACCCACAGCTGGTTAGAACGCTACGAGCAGGCGCACAGCGACCTCGGTAACCCGGTGGTCTACTGGGCCGCCGTCCCGATGGTCGTGGTGGGCACGGTCGGGCTCCTGTGGTACCTGCCAATTCCAGCCGAATTCGCGCAGATCTCGCCGCTACTGAACTGGGGCAGCGCGTTCCTGATGGCGACGACGATTTACTATTTCATCATCTCCCTGTCGCTGGCCATCGGCATGCTGCCATTCGTCCTGGGTCTCGCATCGTTGCAGCTCTGGCTGACGGCCTCGCAGTACCCGGCGCTTGGTGTGTCGGTGGGCCTGCTCTCCGCGGGCATCGTCGGCCTGGCCCTCGGCCGCCGTGGCCACGGAGGGCTACTCGCGCTGCTGCAGGATTTGCAGCTCATGATGATCGGCCCGGCGTGGCTGTTATCGGTCATCTACCGGCGCTTCGGTATCCCCTACTAATCGAGTGCCAGCGTAGAGTAACTCGTCTAGAATCAACGCCTCCAATATCCTCTCAGGAAACCAGCCGTGAGCGCGCAACATCTGGACCCCCTCGACCTGTTCGACGTCCGCTCGGAACTGACCGAAGACGAAGTCATGGTCAAAGAAACCGTCGGGCGCTTCGTCGACGACAGGGTCATCCCGCTGATGCGGGAAGCCTTCGAGAAGCACGAATTCCCGAGCCACCTCGTTGGCGAGGTCGCGGAACTGGGGCTGCTCGGCAGCTCCATCGACGGATACGACTGCGCCGGGCTGAACAGCGTCAGCTACGGCCTGATCTGCCAGGAACTCGAACGCGGCGACAGCGGCCTGAGGAGCTTCGTCTCGGTGCAGTCGAGCCTCGTGATGTTCCCGATTCATGCTTACGGCTCGGATGAGCAGAAGGACCGCTGGCTGCCCGCAATGGCGCGTGGTGAGGCGATCGGTTGCTTTGGCCTGACCGAACCGCATGGCGGATCGGACCCGGGCAACATGAAGACGCATGCCAGGCGCGACGGCGATGACTGGGTACTGAACGGCTCCAAGATGTGGATTACCAACGCCACGATCGCCGATGCGGCCGTCGTCTGGGCGATGACTGACGAGGGCGTCAAGGGCTTCATCGTCGAGAAGGGCATGCCAGGCTACGAGACCCAGGAGATAGAAAACAAGTTTTCCTTGCGGGCATCGATAACGGGCGCATTGTTTTTCGACAACGTGCGCATTCCCGCGGCCAACGTGCTGCCCGGGGTGTCGAGCCTCAAGGGCCCTTTGAGCTGCCTGACGCAGGCGCGTTACGGCATCGCCTGGGGCGTCATCGGTGCGGCGCAAGCCTGCCTTGATGAGGCGCTGCAGTACAGCCAGGACCGCGTGCTGTTCAACCAACCCGTCGCACACACGCAAGCCATGCAGATTCGCCTGGCCGACATGGCGCGCCGGATCACGACCGCGCAGCTGCTCGCATTGCGACTCGGCCGCATCAAGGATAAGGGCGAACTCAAGCCGACCCAGGTATCGCTCGCGAAATGGAACAATTGCCGCGCCGCGCTCGACATCGCGCGCGATGCCCGCGACATCCTCGGTGGCGCCGGTATCAGCGCCGAGTACGTGCCGATTCGCCACATGCTCAATCTCGAAAGCGTCATCACCTACGAGGGCACCGAGACTGTCCATCAACTCGTCGTCGGCAAGGAACTGACAGGCGCGAACGCTTTCGGATGACCGCCACTTGACGGGCAGCGGCCTGCCGCAAAATCGCGACGTCTGGCGCATCGCCGCGCCGATGATCCTGTCCAATGTGTCTGTGCCGCTGCTGGGCATGGTCGACACGGGCGTCACGGGTCATCTCGACAGCTCGGTCTATCTCGGCGCCGTCGCGATCGGCGCGATGATCTTCAGCTTCCTTTACACGGGCGTGAACTTCCTGCGCATGGGAACGACGGGCATCGCGGCCCAGAGTTACGGCGCAGACGATAACGACGGCCTGCGCGTCGCGCTCGGCCAGGCGGTGATCGTCGCACTGCTGATCGCCGTGACACTGATCGTCCTGCAGCAGCCAATCGGCCGGCTCGCGATGCACTTGCTCGGGCCGGACCCCGAGACGCGGGTATTCGCACTCGAGTATTTCTCGATTCGCATCTGGAGTGCGCCCGGCACGCTCGCAAATTACGCACTCATCGGCTGGTTCATCGGCCTGTCGAACGCGCGTATTCCACTGCTGATCTTCCTGACGATCAATATCACGAACATCGTCCTCGATCTGCTGTTCGTGCTCGTACTCGGGATGAAAGTGGACGGCGTCGCGCTGGCCTCGGTGCTCGCCGAATACTCCGGCTTGCTGGTAGGTGTCACGTTCGCGATTTCCACTCTGCGAACACGCAGCGGGCACTGGCCCGTCCCGAGACTCATAAATCTCTCGGCCTACAAATCGTTCTTCGCCGTAAACGCCAACCTCTTCATTCGCACGATGGCACTGGTGTTCACGCTCGGCTTCGTCACGGCGCAGGGCGCACGCCTGGGCGGACTCGTTCTTGCGGCCAATGCCGTGCTCATGAACTTCCAGAACCTCACCTCGTTCGGGCTCGACGGTATCGCGCACGCGGCTGAAGCCATGGTCGGCAGGGCCATAGGGCAGCGGCGGCGCGACGCGCTCGAGGAGGCGGTGCGGCTCACGCTGCGTTGGTCACTGATCTTCGCGATCGGATTCACGCTCTTTTACGCCACGGCGGGCAGGCTCATTATCGGCATCCTGACGGACCTGCCCGAGGTGCGCGAAGCGGCCACGCGTTACCTGCCCTGGATGATCGCGTCGCCGCTGATTTCGGTGTGGTGTTTCATCTATGATGGCGTCTTCGTTGGGGCGACCCGGGCAAGAGCAATGCGCGACATCATGGTGGTATCGACACTCGCCATATTTCTGCCGGCCTGGTATTTCCTGCAGCCGCTCGGTAACGATGGCCTCTGGCTCGCATTCATGGTGTTCATGGCGAGCCGCGGCATTGGCATGCATATCGGGTATCGCCGCTCGGTTCTTCCAATGGTATCGGCCAAAAATGTCTGAACACGTTTTCTTCTCGATCCGCGACGGCGAGTGGTTTGTCGGCAATGACGGCGCGCGTGGTCCCTGGTCAGCAGACGCCTGCCACGCCGGCCCCGTGACGGGTTTGCTTGTCCGGGCGCTCGAGCGCGCCATCGACGACAAGCAACTCGTGCGCATAACCGCGGACTACGTCCGCCCGATACCGATGTCGGGCTTTCGTATCGAGACCGAGATAGTCCGCAGTGGCCGGGCCGTGGCGGCGGGCACCGCCACGTTGATCGACGCCGATGGCAAGACCTGTGCCACGGCCACGAGCCTGCATATCGTGAGATCGGATTTTGACAGCTTGCCGACGTCGACGGTCGACGTGCCGAACAAGTGTGACGCGGTGCCGGGAGAGTTTGTCGTGGAAAGTGCCCATCATGACAAACCCTTCTTCCGCGACTGGATCGAGGTCGCTTACCCACCGGGCGAATCCAACACGCCGGGGCCGACAACGATCTGGATGAAAGCACCGCCGCTGCTGGCCGGCGAGGATCCGTCACCGTTTCAGAGCATCTGCGCGCTGGCAGACTGCGGCAATGGCACGTCGCGCAACGCCAACCTCGACGAAGCGTCATTCGTAAACCCGGATCTCACGATTATCCTGCACCGCCTGCCCGAGACCGAATGGCACGCGTTGAGTGCTATATCCTTCTGGGAAAAGAGCGGCATCGGCCTTTCCCAGGCAACCCTGTTCGACGAGAAAGGGCCCGTCGGTGTAGCGTCGCAGACTCTCCTGATCCAGCCCCTGTCGACTGCATCCGCCATACGCCCCTGATACGCCTCAATCGGTTTCAGTGGCGGGAATGATCTCGACAGCTTGCCCCGGCGCGAGCCGTTCTGCACCGCGTACGATGACCTGGTCGCCGGCTTCGATGCCCTGGCCAATTCCTACCCACAGGCCGACCGTCGATCGGATATCAGCGGTGATTTGTTCGGCCGTACCCTCTGCCGTCACCTTGTAGACGAACGCCTGGCCACCACGCTCGACGAGGGCATCACGCGGCACAGCCACCGCAGTCACCGGAGTATCGGCAGGCAGGCTCACCTGCACCGGCGCGCCGACCAGCCAGTCGCCGTCGGCTGCGCTGAGCCGGATCTCGACCATGCGCGACACTGCATCACCCACGGGCACTACCGCGCGCACCGGGTGTTGGCGCTCGACGTTACCACTTCTGACTCGCACATTGAGCCCGGGTCGGACGAAGGCTGTCAGGGCGATCGGCGCAGGCAAAGAAATCTCGATTCGGTGCGTATCGACAAGACGAAGAACGTCCTCGCCAACGTCGACGTACTCCCCTACCGAGGCAAGTCTTTCGGTGACGTGACCCGCGAACGCAGCGCGGAGCCTGGTTCGATCCAGGTCGCCCTGGACGCGTTCGAGATGCGCCTTTGCATCATCGAGTTGATGCATCGCCTGATCGCGCTGCGCCCTCGATTCGTCGAGCAGGTTGGCCGAGGCATTGTTGGTGGCTGCAAGTTCCTCGGCACGCCCGAGCTGTTGATCCCGATACCTGAGATCAGCCTCGAGCCGCGCTACGTTGGCGCGCGCGCGTCTGAGTTCCACCTCCATCAGGCGCGGATCAATACGGGCGATCGTCGTACCGGCGTCAACCGCGTCGCCGACATTGGCCAGCCACGTGAGGACGCCTTCGACCTCGGTAGCAATACGCGAATCGTTCAGGCTTACGACGGTGCCCGAAACTTCGACGACAGGCGCCATTTCCCGAATTTCGGCGCTTGCTGTTTCGACCCTCGCCGGTGGCATCGCGGGCATGTCGTCCTGACCCAGGACCGGGGCAGCACAACCGAGCGTAAAGACCACCGCCGCGACAAATATACGTTTCATTCGTCCGCCCCCGCGGTTATCTGCAACAGGCTCGGTAACAACAGCAGCGTGAACAGGGTGGACACGCTCATTCCGCCGACAATCGCCGCCGCCATGCCACGGTAGATCGCGCTGCCCGCGCCGGGCACGACCAGGAGCGGCAACATTCCAAACAGGCTCGTCAACGTGCTCATGAAGATCGGCCGCAGGCGATAGCGTAGCGCCTCGTGTACCGCGTCCACGCGATTCAGGCCCTTGGCCTGGGCAGCGCGCGTCTGGGCCACGAGCAGGATCGCATTGTTCACCACCAGTCCCATCAGGATAATAAACCCGATCATGCCCAGCAGGTCGAGCGGCTGGAACTTGATCGCATTGACCAGCTTGAGCGCCAGCACCCCGCCCACGGCCGCCAGCGGAATTGAAATCACGACCAGGATCGCATCCTTGAGGGATCTGAACAGGCCGGCCATGATCAGAACCAGCAGACCGACCGCCGTCAGGAAGTTCGTCCCGAGCGTGCCGACGGCGCGTTCCAGGTCCTTTACGCTGCCGGCATACTGAATCGTGCCATCCTCCGGAATCGAAGTTCTGACCTGCGGTTCGATCTTGGTCTGCAGTTCGGCGATCAATGCTTCCAGCGACACGCCGGGGGGCGGATTCACGATGACACTGTAAGCGCGCGCCCGATTGATACGAAAAACCATTGCCGGCGACGGCGCGATTTCGATGGTGGCAAGACTACCGAGTGGTACGACGCCCCCGGCCGGTGTCGCCACCGGTAACGCGGCCATGACTTCGGGCGTATCGAAACGCGTCGTCTTGAGATAGATATCCACACGCTCGCGCCCCGTGAAATATTCGCCCAGCCACACACCCTGCCCCAGCTGCAAGATGACGCGCGTCAGGTCCTCACGGTTCCATCCCACCTCGGCGAGCCGGACGTCGTTCGGAATAAAGCGCAACTCATTCGCTTCTGCGAACGGATCCGGTTGCGGTTGCGCGGAAGCGCCCGGAAGAATCACGGGAATCTGCTGCATCACCTGGGCCACGACGGGCTTCAGCGCGTCGAGATCGGTGGATGTCAGGCGCATCTCGACACTGTTGGAGTCTTCGAAGCCACCGAAAAGGCTGCGCCGTATCGTGAAGCCGAACATGTCGGGGACCCCGGCAATGATGTCCGACTGAACGACATTCTGGAAAGCCTCGAGATCGGTTCCTTTTGCAGGATTGATCGCCAGCCAGCCGCCCGCGCCGCCGGGAAAGGACCATAAAAAGTAATCGCGTATCGCCGGCTCCTTCTCTCCGCTAAGGTGCGGTGCCAGACGTTGCTGCAGGAGCTGGGCGATCTCGCGATCGGCCGTGTCGACGTTGGTGCCGGGCGGGAAGAACAGGAAGCTGTCAACCGTGTCGCGCTTGACGGGCGGCAGGTAATTACTTTCCGGCCACAGGGATACCGTCAGCAGGATCGAGCCCGCCATCAGGCCACCTATCCAGCCAAGACGCCTGCCCCTGGAATTGGTGAGCGACATCAGCGTATCTGCCAGGTGATCCCAGGTGGAGCCTGCCTCCGACATTGCCGGTAGATCGCGCATCCAGTACCGTGCTGTTGTGGGCAGGATCGTTATTGCAACGAGCAGTGAAATCGATACGCCGATCGCGATCGTAAGTGCCAGATCGGCGAACATCTGTCCTTCGACGTCTTTCAGGAACATGATCGGGATGAAGATCGCTACAGTGGTCGCTGTGGATGCGAGCAGCGCACCCCAGACCTGGCTTGCGCCATGGTCGCTCGCCACGGCCGGCGACTCCCCCTTTTCCCGGAGCCGAACGATATTTTCGAGCACCACGATCGCCGCATCGAGCACCATCCCCGTGGCGAAGGCGAGGCCGGCCAGGGAAATCACGTTCAGCGACCGCCCGGCCAATGACAATACGGCGAAGGTGCCCAGCAACGAGATCGGAATCGCCAGTGCGATGATGAAAGTCGCACGCCATTGGCGAAGGAACAACCAAAGCACCCCGATGGCGAGCATTATGCCTGCGATCAGGTTACCGGCGAGGAGATTGATAGAGCGGTTGATGTACAGCGCCGGATCGAAGCTGTATTCGGCACGCAGACCGCGTTCGCTGAAAACGGTCGCATTGAGTTCATCGATGCGCGCTTTCACACCTGCCAGCGCCTCGAGCACATTGGCGTCGGTCGTCTTCGAGATCGACAGGCGCGCTGCCGAGTGACCATTGTGATAGATGAAGCCCTCGCGCTTCGGCGGCCCGAACTTGACGGTCGCGAGGTCGCCCAGCTTGATCGGCAGGCCCTCTCGCCAGTCGAGAATCAGCGCGTTGAGTTCGTCGACGTCATAGCGACCCTCTATTCGCAGCGTATAGCTGCGCCGGCCGACATCGACCACGCCCGATGAGATATTCGCCGACCGCCCGATGCGCGCCGCCGCCCTTGCGATGTCGATCCCGAGTTCCGCGGCCTTGTACGGATCGATAATGATCTGCAACTGATCGCTGCTGTTGCCGCTCGTATCGAACATGTCCACCTGCGATACGCCATACAGTGACGCCAGCTCGGGCACGATCACCTCGCGCAGAAAGCGCTTGTTCTCGACCAGTCGCTGCTCATCGCCGTGCAGCTGCTCGACAAAGTATTCGATCAACAGGTCGTTGGCGTCGCCCCATTCGCCGAGACTCACCTGTGGGCGCTCGGCATTGGCGGGCAACGGCCGCAAGCGGTTAAGACGGCTGATGATCTCGATCAGGGTCCGCGTCATGTCGGTTTCGAGCGCGAACTCCAGTTGCATGAAGCCGAAATTCTGCATGCTCCACGAAACCATTTCGGTCATACCCGGCGTGCCCTGCAATACTTCCTCCACGGGCACCGTCAGCTCAGACTCGACCTCCCTGGGCGCCGCGCCGGGCCAGGACGTGAAAACCGTGACGATCGGCTTTTCAATCTGCGGCAGCAGTTGCGCCGGAATGCCGATCACTGACAGCACCCCCAGCAGGACAATCACTGCCGCGACGATAGCGATTACGGCAGGATTTGCGAGGCTGAGTTGGGTCAGGCGCATAGTCAAAGCTCCGTCCCGAAACGGGCAGGCACACCATGAACATCGCAGATGATTCTACGCAGGACAAGTCTGGTGTTCGGCGTTCTTCAGCCTGCGGGCTGGTGCGCGGCAATCTCGCACAGGCGGTGCGCTTTATTCCTGGCCCAGATGTAGCCGAGGATTCCGGACAGGATATTCGCCACTGCGTAGGCTGCAAAGATTCCGACAACGCCATAGAAATGCATGCCGACCATGGCGAGCGGCACGTAGAGTACAAGAATCCGCGTAACACTGATAACGACGCCGGGCATCGGGTTGCCGAGGCCGTTGAACGCCGCGTTGACGACCATGACGATGCCGTAGGTGCCGTAGCTGATCGGCGCGATCCACAAGAACAGACGCGTCACCCCGATGACTTCCTCGCTGCTGCTGAAAAGCGTCGGCAGAAAACCCGACATCAGCGCGAGAACGGCTGCGATCACGAGACCGCTCGCGATGCAGAAGCTCGCACACAGCCGCAGCGACAGCTGGATCCGTTCCTCTTTGCCCGCAGCCAGGTTCTGCCCCACGAACGGCCCAATGACAGCGGACATCGCGTAGTAGATCACGAGCACGAGCGATTCGATGCGGCTTGCGACGCCGAAACCCGCGACGGCTTCGGGGCCGAATCTCGCGATCATTGCCGTGATTACTGCGAGGCCAATCGGCACGATCGCGTTGGTGCCTGCCGCGGGCAGTCCTACGTGCAGTATGTCGGCCCAGGAATGCCTGAGCTCAGCACCGTCCGGCTTCTCGAAACTGACCATGTCGAGCCGGCGGATCAGCTGGAAAAGCGTGCCAACGAAGATGGCGCCCCTGGCCAGCAGTCCCGCCGTGGCCGCACCGTCCAGACCCATTGCCGGTATGGCCCCGACACCGAAGATGAAGATCGGGTCGAGGATGACGTTGAGGATGGCGCCACTGATCATGAGCTTGCTCGGCAGCCGCGTGTCCCCGGTCGCGCGCATACTGCTCATGCCCACCATGCCGACGACTACGAACGGCACGCCGCTGTAAAGGATGATCATGAAGCTCCGGATCATCGGAATCATGTCGGGCGGCGCACCGAGCAACATGAACAATGGCTCGATCGTCAGTATGCCGATTACGGATACGGTTCCCGTGATCAGGAACGACAGGATCAGGCTGTCCGTCACGAGCCGCTTTGCCCTGCCGTGATTCTCGGCGCCGATTGCACGGGCCACAATCGAGGACGTACCGGCGCCAAGCCCGATCGCGATGCTCGTGACAATCATGAGAATCGGGAACCCGAAGCTGTAAGCTGCGAGCGCGCGGTCGCCGACCCGGCCGAGAAACCACGTATCGATGAAGGCCTGACCCATCATCATGGTGATACCGAGCAGCATGGGCAAGGTCATGTCGACCAGGTGTCGGCCGACCGGCCCCCGGGTAAGTTTGGCTGCGCGCGATTCCATCGAAGCTCGATAGGCTAATATGAACAGGGACGAATACAGGGAATAGCTATGAAACTCAAGGCCGAAGTCATCATCGATGCCGACCGGGAAACCGCGTGGCGTTATTTTGACGATCCCGACAATTTGTCGAAGTGGCAACCGACGCTCAAGTCTTACAGCTACGTGTCCGGCACGCCGGGCCAGCCGGATGCCGTCTGTGAACTTCGTTACATGGAGAAAAGCCGATCAAGGGTGGTGAGGGAGACAATCACGGCGCGCCGGGAGACCGCTTTCCTGGCCGGCATGCGCGAATCCGGTTACGGCAATGCCATCGTGGTCAATCATTTCGAGGACGCCGGGGACGGCAAGACACACTGGATCGCCTACTGGAATTACTCGTTCAAAGGCGTCGCGAAGTTCAAAACGCTGTTCACGCACCGGTCCTTCCGGAATCGTATCGAAGACGATATGAATCGTTTCAAGTTGCTCGTGGAAACGGCGGAGAGTGAATCATGAGCTGGCGAAAACTGAACTCGCGCACGGTTTTCGAGAACGACTGGATGGCCGTGCGCGTGGATCACGTTATCAATCCGGGCGGCGGAGAGAACCAGTATGGCCACGTGCATTTCAAGAATCGCGCCGTAGCCATCATCGCGCTGGACCACGAGGACAACACGTGGCTCGTTGGCCAGGATCGCTACACGCTCGGCGAGTATTCATGGGAACTGCCCATGGGTGGTGCACCACTTGCAGAGCCGCCACTCGATGCCGCCCAACGTGAGCTCCGGGAAGAAACCGGACTCGTTGCCGGCCACTGGAAAGAGCTCATGCGTTTGCATACGAGCAATTCGATCACGGACGAGGTCGGGTTCGCATACGTTGCGACCGACCTGACCGAGGGTGAGCCCGACTTCGAGGAAACCGAGGACCTCGAGATTCGCAAGCTCCCGCTTGGAGATGCCGTGCAGATGGTTCTCGACGGCGAGATTACGGATGCGATCAGCGCAGCGGCACTGCTGCGTATCGACGCAGTCAGAAGAGCATCTTCGCCGTAACGACATAGCGGAGCGGGCCGCCCGCCTCGGGCGCCTCGAAGGGATAACACGTCACCAACGTCAGCATCGCGGCCTCCGTGTCGAGTACGAGACTACCCTTGCGCGAGTCCACGACGTCGGCTCCGATGACTTTGTAGACATGGCGCTGCCCCTTCGTCGATTCGATATTCAGTAGTTCTCCTTGCTCGACGTCGCGCAGGAATCGAAAATGGGTGTCGCGATGCCCGGCGATCACGGCATTGCCTTTCTCCCCGGGCAGCGCACTTGCACTGAGGTGCCCGGGACCGAACGCGAGTGTGCGTCCCGAGCCACCTTCGAGCACGATCAGGTCGACTTCGCGCGACTTTGCCGTCAGGCGCGCGACAGGCCATGTATCGGCCCACGGCCAGGGCGCCGGGCGCTCCACGTTACGTCCGGCGCGCAACCATGCACGTTGCATGAGTTCCTGCGCCAGCCAGGCCTTGGCCGGAATATAGGCTCCCTGGCCAAGGTGCCAGAAGCCGAGACATAAGAGACAGGCCACGACGATGTACCGTTTACGCGGGGCGCGCATGCCGCTCACCCAGATGCATCAACGCCAGCAGCAACAGCGCGGCCAGCAGGCAGGCGATACCGATCTGTCGCAGCCACGGAGCGCTCGTCGCGGTGGCCGGGAAGCCGAAGATCGCGTTCATGCTCTGGCCGTAGGGCAGCAGGTTGGGAACCTGCTCGCTCGACAACGGGTCACCGGCCGGACGCGCCGGCGTCTTGTCCACGGCGACGAGGCTCGTGTACTTGCTCACGAGGTGGTGCTCGATGGCGGTTGCAACAACCGCTGCGCGAACTTCATCGGACTTGCCTCGGCGACGCTCTTCGTCCATGAGGCCCGCTATCCGCGCACGTGCCCATAGCGCGCCGATGCCTTCGCTCTTCAACTTCGACTCGAGCGGCAATTCGGCCGACCAGCCCCCTGAGGCCGAGTTACCACTGATCGTCACTGTGTCACCCGGGCGGTACTCGCCGGATGCCCGGGCCTTTACCGTGACGGGTTCGCCGAAGTAGAGATCGGGGACCGTGCCCGGATAGCTGTCGACGATCACGCCGCTGGGCCACTGCACGTCGATGCCCGTCACCTGGGGATGTTCGAGCTTCCGGAACAGCCCTTCCATCTTCTCGCGTACTTCGTGCAACGCGCTGATGAGCGTAAACGAGCCGCGGCCCGCTTCGGCCGCCTTCTGCATAAACCAGCTGTTGGGCGCCGAACCAATGCCTACCGTGAACAGTCGCGCGTCGCCGAGCTTTGCTTCGATCATCGAGAACATCTCCTCCTCGTAGCCGACGCTGCCGTCCGTAATGAACACGACCTGGCGCAGATGTGTTTCATGCCGCGGCGCATCGAGGGCCGTCGTGAGCGCCGGGCGCATCTCGGTGCCGCCATTGGCCTGCAGCTGCTTCACGAAGTTCAGGGCGTTGTTCACGTTCACGCTGCTGGCCGGCACGGTCTGTGAGTAGAGCGCGTTCGTGAACGAGTTGAATTCGATGACATTGAAGCGATCACCCGGTTTGAGGCCTTTGATCGCGAGGTGCACGGCGCGCCTGGCCTGCGTGATAGACACGCCGTGCATCGAACCGGAGGTATCGACGATGAAGATCACCTCACGAGGCATTGTGAGCCGCAGTGCTTCTTGCTGGTCCGGCGGCATGACCATGAGCAGGTGGTATGGGTCGCCACCGATCGACTCGGTGAACGCCATCGCCCGCGGCGCGGCCGACGGCACGGGCCGCCAGACGAGCTCGAAGTCGTGATCCATCGGCACGTTGTCACCGGACAGCGAAACGCTGTAGAGGCCGTTCGTCTCGGAGACGCTCACGGGATGATAGCGGCTCGCTATGATCTCGAGCGGGACGCCGGCATTGACGTTTGCCGTGAGTGTGATGCTGTGGCCGCGCGAAGCCGTCACCATGGGCGGCGTAATCTCGGAGGCGTCGGGCACACGGTCGGTGTCGCCGGACCACCCGCTGCCAACCTTGTCGGGTAGCGCCTGCCCTGAAATGTAACGGGGCGTCAGCGTCATCGGGAATCGAATACTGAAGCTGCCATCTTCGTAGCGAATGTCCTCCAGGTATTCGATTTCGACCACCACAAGTTCGCCGGGCGCGACGTTTGCCACTGATGTCGTAAACAGGTTGGCCCGCTGTTGCTGGACGAGGCTGGCTTTCTTGCCGCTCTGTTTTGCTTGTTCATAGGTCTTCTTCGCTTGCTCCTTTTCCTGGATTTCACCTTCGATAAAGCGGTCACCGATATGCAGGCGCAAGCGATCGACGGCCGCGGCATCCGGCAACGGAAATACGTAGATACCTTCGACCCATTCCGACCCCTCGTTGCGATACTCCTGGCGCACGGACACGCGCGCAACAAGGCCACTGATGTTCATATCGACATGCGTATTCAGAGCAGTGGCCGTCGAGTAGCCATTTTCCATTTGCCATAACAGGCTGCCCGTTTGCGCCTCTGTGGGTCCCTCGGCGGCGGCCGTGAGCCAGCCAAGCAGCAAACACGTGCACAAGCCGATTTTCTTCCTGATGCGGTTCATGGCGCCCTCCCTTTGTCGTCACACTCATTAAAGCGATCCAAAGCGCCAGCCTGTGGACTTACGCATGGCAATGCAGCGGCGTAATGTGGCAAATTGTGGCGACCAGTCTTTGGAGGTCAGTGTGGCTAAACGAATAGCGATCGTTGAGGACGAAGCAGCGATAAGGGACAACTACGCCGCCGCGTTCAGCCGAGAGGGTTATGTCGTCGACGCGTACGATGCGCGTGGGCCCGCGCTCGATGCGTTCGAGAGCCGGCTGCCCGATCTCGTCGTCATCGACATCAATCTCAAGGACGATGTCGAGGGCGGGTTCGAGCTGTGTCGCGAGCTGCGTGCGCGCTCAGCGGATCTCCCCATCATCTTCCTGACCGCGCGCGACAGCGAGTTCGACGCCGTGTCGGGGCTGAGGCTTGGCGCCGATGACTACCTGACCAAGGACATCAGCCTGCCGCACCTCATGGCACGCATAGCGGCGCTGTTCCGGCGCCTCGACGCCATGCAGAAACCGCACGGCAACGAAAGCCGCATAACGCGCGGCGATCTCGCGATCGATACCGAGCGCATGACAATTCACTGGCAGGACGTGGCCGTAGGCCTGACATTGACCGAATTCTGGCTCGTGCACGCGCTGGCGAGGTACCCGGGACACGTGAAGAATCGCCAGCAGCTCATGGATGCCGCGCAGGCCGTGCTCGACGACAATACGATCACCTCGCACGTCAAGCGTATCCGCCGCAAGTTCCTCGCCATCGATGCGGATTTCGACTCGATTGAGACGGTGTACGGCATGGGCTACCGCTGGCTCGCCGAATAGAGCGAGCACTGCCATGAACCTCAAACGTCAGTTACTGCTGGTCAGCCTGCTGACCTTGATGCTGCCGTGGGCCGGATGCGAGTTCATTCGCGAGACCGAGTCGGCGCTCAGGGGCATGCAGCAGCAAATGCTGGCAGGCACGGCACGCGCGCTTGCGAGCTCGATGACCCAGTACCGGGGAGAGTTCCCGGTCCGCGACACGACGTTCGCGGCCGGCGACCAGCTGTACGTCCAGCCGCTCGCAAGCCAGCCCAGCATCGATGGCTACTTCGACGACTGGCCGCTCGAGCGGGATTCGCTCAGGGCCATGCGCGGCGCCGACGGACCCGTGCTTGTCGCGGTGGGGGAGTTTGGCCCGAGCATCTACCTTTACGTCGAGGTCGCTGATCGCGACGTCGTGTACGCCAGTTCGCAGAGTATCGTTCTCGACGAGGGGTCACGGCATGCCGATCGGGTCAATCTCGTCAGTAGTAGTCCGCCCGACCCCGAGGAAACGATCGCGTTTGCGGCCGAAGCACCGGGGAGGATTCTGAGTTACAGGCAGAATGATTTCGGCTTTGCGCCGGAGCCGGCGATAACGGCCTTTTGGCAGGACATGCCTGGCGGCGACCGACGTGGCTACCGGCTCGAAGCCAGGATCCCGAGTTCCCTGCTCGGCACGCACCTCGGCGTCGTTGTCAGCAATACCGACGACGCAACAGCACCGGGCACTCGCAGCAGCAGCTTCGAGGCCGGTTCGCCAGGGCGAGCGGCTCGGCGCCTGCCGGAACTCGACGCCGTGGCTGCCAGCCTCGTACAACCCGGAATGCGCCTGTTGTTGACCGATGCCGCCGGCTGGCGCATAGCCGTCGCCGGCGAGATCGACAAGGAATCCATGCGCGCGAGCGGCTCAGGGCTGGCGAGACGGATTTACGACCTGCTCGTGGAGTCAGGCAGGGAAGCGGCGTTTGCCGAGCCGGATCCGCTGGGGCGGGAGCAGCAGGCCTACATCGGCGCGGCGCTCGCCGGCCGCGAGTCCGCAAGCTGGTTTCGCAGCGATGAGAGCGGCAGGGCCGTGGTTGCCGTTGCCGCGCCCGTGCAGGGCAATGGCGCAACGCTCGGCGCCGTCGTGCTTCAGCAGGGTACAGATGCAATCCTGAGCCTGACCAACGCCCGGCTGGCACAACTGATCAATGTGACACTGATTACGACGCTCGTCGTCGCCATCGTTTTACTCGGTTACGCGACGTGGCTGTCCAGACGAATCCGACGCTTGTCCATCGCCGCGGAGGCCGCGCTCGAAAACGAGGCGTTGCAGGCTGCTCTGCCCAGCGCGCTTGCCGAAGATGAGATTGGCGACCTGTCACGGAGCTTCTCCAGCGTGCTGCAACAGCTCGGCGACTACAACGACTACCTGCGCTCGCTCGCCTCGAAATTGTCGCACGAGCTGCGTACGCCCCTGGCGATCGTGACCTCGTCGCTGGAGAATCTCGAGCACGAACCGCTCAACGAAACGAGCCACGGTTACACGACCCGCGCGCGCGAAGGCGCCGATCGCTTGCGTCGAATCCTCGCGGCAATGAGCGAGGCCAGCCGCGTCGAGGAACTCATGGCGAACGCGGAGCCGGAGTCCTTCGACCTCAAGGCCGTGCTCGAGTCGACGGTGCGCGCGTATCGGGACGTCTATGAAGAGAGGTCATTCAGCTTTGACTGTGGGCTGGAGCGCGCCGACATGACGGGTTCACCGGAATTATTGATCCAGATGCTCGACAAGCTGGTCGATAACGCCGTCGGCTTCAGTGCAGAGGGGGACAAGATCAGGATTGGTCTCGATTTCGCAGATGATGCCCACATTCTTGCGGTTGAGAACCCGGGTCCGCCGCTACCCGAGAAGATGCGCACACAGATGTTTGATTCTATGGTCTCGATGCGCAGCGGCGAGAACACGAAACATCTTGGCCTGGGTCTCTATGTTGCGCGCCTGATCGCAACGGGACATGGCGGCAGGATTGAAGCAGACAACGTCGATGGTGGCGTCGTATTCAAGGTGATACTCCCATGAGTTATTGTGTCGCTAACAACATGAGAGCCCCCGATGATTAAGCCATACAGGAAACAGCCGAAGCCGGCCTGGCAGCAGAGATTGTTACTGTTGCTCGGCTACCTGTTCGGTGCCACGGTGCTCCTGTTCCTGGCCTGGGCGGTGCTGCTTTTCCTGGAGTAGCGACTAGCGGTGCTGGTCAATCAGGACAGGATTGCCGTCCGGGTCGATGACCATGCAACTGGCCGGTCCCTGCGTGGTCTCGTCGGCCTCGCTTTCGAGCGAAACTCCCTGGCTGCGAAGTTGGCCCTGTATCTCGCGGACATCCTGAAACGACTCCAGTTCTCCGCAGTGCTGGTCCCATCCCGGATTGAAAGTAAGCATGTTTCTTTCGAACATACCTTGAAACAGCCCGATGATGTGATCGCCATTGCGCAGGATCAGCCAGTTTTCATCTTCGTTTCCGCCGATTGGCTCAAAACCGAGTTTGCCGTAGAAATCCTTCGATACCGCCAGGTCACTGACACTCAGGCTTACTGAAAATGCGCCTAGTTGCATAAACGTTCCCTCCTTTCCCGAATTGCCCGCGAGACTGCAGTTTACCGTCTCTCGAATAGCCCGAGGCCTCATCCGGGATCGTCCGTGGCGAAGGCTCAGACCTCGAGATAACGCACTATACCCTGCGCCGCTTCGCGTCCTTCGTGAACGGCCGTAACAACCAGGTCGGAGCCCCGCACCATATCGCCGCCGGCAAAGACCTTCGGGTTCGTCGTCTGGTACGGGTAGGCGCCTAATGCTGCAACGCGAAGGCGCTTGCTCGGCAGCGTTTCGATGCCGAACTCGTGGAACCATTCCGGCGGATCGGGCCTGAAACCGAAGGCAATGACGACGGCATCCGCGGGCAACACTTCCTCACTCCCGGGAATCGGCTCCGGCCGGCGCCGGCCGTCGGCGCCCGGCTCGCCCATGCGTGTCTCGATGACCTTGACGCCGTCGACGCGTCCATTGCCGAGTATCTCCACGGGCTGCCAGTTGAAGAGAAACTCGACGCCCTCTTCCTTGCTGTTGGCCACTTCGCGGCGTGAACCCGGCATGTTTTCCTCGTCGCGGCGGTAGGCGCACGTCACACTGCTTGCGCCCTGGCGTACTGCCGTGCGGTTACAGTCCATCCCCGTATCACCGCCGCCCAGCACAACGACATTCCTGTCCGCAAGATCGATGTACGGCGCTGCCGTCTCGTCATGTCCGAGTTCACGGTAGGCATTGCCGACCAGGTATGGCAATGCGTCGTAAACACCTTCGAGGTCTTCGCCAGGGAAACCGCCGCGAACGTATTCGTAAGTACCCATGCCCAGGAAGACGGCATCGAATTCGTCCAACAACGCCGCGAACGGCTTGTCTTCGCCGATCCGCGTGTTCAGAACGAACTCGACGCCCATGCCTTCGAGTATCTCGCGGCGCTGCTCGACAATACGCTTCTCGAGCTTGAACGGCGGAATACCGTAAGTCAGCAGGCCGCCGATCTCCGGGTAGGAATCGAAGACAATCGGGGCTACGCCATTACGCGCGAGCACGTCGGCTGCCGCGAGGCCGGCCGGGCCCGCACCAATGATGCCGACGCGCTTGCCCGTCACCGTGACATGCGACATGTCCGGCCGCCAACCCTGGGCAACCGCCTCGTCGGTGATGTAGCGCTCGATGTTGCCGATGTTCACTGCGCCGTTGGTGTCGTTGAGTGTGCAAGCGCCTTCGCAAAGCCTGTCCTGCGGGCAAACGCGCCCGCAGATCTCCGGCAGCGAATTAGTCTGGTGCGACAGCTCGGCCGCTTCGAAAAGCTTGCCTTCCTCGATGAGCGCCAGCCAGTTGGGAATGTAGTTGTGAACCGGGCATTTCCATTCGCAATACGGATTGCCGCAGTCAAGGCAGCGTCCTGCCTGCGCCGCGGCGCTGGCACCGTCATAAGAGCTGTAGATCTCACCGAAGTGCTGCACTCGCTCTTCGGCCGACTCCTTGTCGGGATCGCGGCGTGGCACCTCGAGAAACTGTAGCGGATGCTTCGCCATTATGCCGCCCGCCGCAGCGATTCGATGAGCGAGCCGAGTTCCGCCGCCTTGGGCTTGACGACCCAGAACTTCGGCAGGAATGTCCGATAGTCGTCGAGAATGATCTCGCCCCATTCGCTGCCCGTAGCAGCAACATGCGCCGTGATCAGGTCGCGCAGGTGATGTAAGTGCGCCTCCATGCTCTCGGGCGTAATACGGTGAATGTCGATGAGTTCATGGTTGTACCGATCCACGAAGTCCCGGTCGATATCGAGAACATAGGCGAAACCACCCGTCATGCCCGCGCCAAAGTTCACACCCGTGGTACCGAGCACAATGACGACACCGTCGGTCATGTATTCACAGCAATGATCGCCGGCGCCTTCGATAACGGCCGTCGCCCCGGAGTTCCGGACGGCGAATCGTTCGCCGGCCCGCCCGGCGGCGTAAAGCTGGCCTCCCGTAGCGCCGTAGAGGCAGGTGTTGCCGATGATTGCCGTGTCGCGAGCGACGTAGCCGGTATTGGCCGGAGGATGGATCGTGATGCTGCCCCCTGCCATGCCTTTGCCCACGTAGTCGTTGGCGTCCCCGGTCAGCGTCAGGCCAAGGCCCGAGATATTCCACGCCCCGAAACTCTGGCCGGCCGTACCCCGCAGCACGAGTTCGAGCGGCGCATCGCGCATGCCTTCGTTGCCGTGGCGACGCGCGATCTCGCCGGCGAGCCTCGCACCGATGGACCGGTTGAAGTTCTGCACCTCGAACTCGAAGCGGCCACCGCTCTTTGACTCGATCGCGGGCAGCGTCGCAGTGAGCATCTCTTCGGCGAGTTCGCCCTTGTCGAACGGCTGGTTGCGGAGGTCGGTGCAGAACTGCGGCGCATCGGCGGCCAGGCCTTCATCCGACACGATCGGCGACAGATCGAGCCGCGCCTGGCGCTCGCTTTCTCCGCCTTCGAGTTCGAGGAGATCGACACGCCCGATGAGGTCTTCGAGCTTGCGCACGCCAAGGCTCGCCATGAGCACACGAACCTCTTCCGCGATGAATCGAAAGAAATTGATGACCATCTCGGGCAGGCCAATGAAATACTCGCTGCGCAGCACGTTGTTCTGCGTCGCGACACCGGTTGCGCAATTGTTGAGGTGGCAGATGCGCAGGTACTTGCACCCCAGCGCGACCATCGGTCCCGTGCCGAAACCGAAACTCTCGGCGCCGAGCATCGCTGCCTTGACGACGTCGAGGCCTGTCTTGAGGCCGCCGTCCGTTTGCAGGCGGACCTTGTGGCGCATGTCCTGCGCCCGCAGTACCTGGTGCGTTTCCGAGAGACCGAGTTCCCAGGGGCTGCCTGCGTACTTGACCGAACTCAGTGGGCTCGCGCCCGTGCCGCCATCGTAGCCCGAGATCGTGATCAGGTCCGCATAAGCCTTGACGACGCCCGCCGCGATCGTTCCCACGCCGGGTTCGGCGACCAGCTTTACTGAAACGAGTGCATCGGGGTTCACTTGCTTGAGATCGAAAATCAGCTGCGCGAGATCTTCGATCGAGTAGATGTCGTGGTGCGGCGGCGGCGAGATCAGGCCGACACCGGGCTTTGCGTACCTGAGCCTTGCGATCATCTCGTTGACCTTGTGGCCCGGGAGCTGCCCGCCCTCGCCCGGCTTCGCGCCCTGTGCAATCTTGATCTGGATCACCTCGGCGTTGACGAGATACTCCGCCGTGACACCGAAGCGGCCGGAGGCCACCTGTTTGATCTTCGACATGCGTTCACTGCCGTAGCGCGCCGGGTCCTCGCCGCCTTCGCCCGAGTTCGAGCGTGCGCCGATCCGGTTCATCGCAATCGCCAATGCCTCGTGCGCTTCGGGTGACAGTGCGCCCAGCGACATGCCCGCGCTGTCGAAGCGCGGCAGGATGTCTTCGACGGGCTCGACTTCGTCCAGTGGTACCGGCTGCCCTGCCGGCGCAATCTTCATGAGATCGCGCAAGGTCGCAACGGGCCGTTCGTTGACGAGCTTCGCGTACTGCTGGTAGCACTCGAAGTCACCGCTGCGAACCGCCGATTGCAGCGTTGCGATGACGTCCGGGTTGTAGCAGTGGTACTCGCCACCGTGCACGTACCTGAAAAGCCCCCCCTGTTCGATCGGCAGGCGCGACTCCCAGGCGGACGCGGCCAGCGCCTTCTGGTCGTTCAACAAATCTTCGAAATTCGTGCCCTGGATTCGGGATATCGTGCCGCTGAAGCAGCGATCGACGACGTCCGAATTGAGCCCTACGATCTCGAAGAGTTGCGCACCGCGATAACTCGAGATCGACGAGATGCCCATCTTCGACATGATCTTGAACAAGCCTTTGCGAATGCCGCGGCGGTAGCTGCGCCCGAGCTGTTGCTGCCTGCTCACGTTGCCGCGCCGCGCAATATCGTGCAAGGACTGGTAGACCAGGTACGGATAAACCATCGTCGCACCATAACCAATCAGGCATGCGAAGTGATGCGAGTCCCGGGCGACGCCGGTCTCGACGATGATATTGGCGTCGCAGCGAAGCCCTGTGCGCACGAGGTGATGATGCACGGCGCCGGTGGCAAGAAGCGCATGCACGGGCAGCTTGCCCTCTTCGAGGTACCTGTCACTGAGCATGACCAGGAATTTCCCGGCACGCACGGCCTGTTCCACCTCGGCGCATATCTTGTCGAGCGCTTCGGGAAGACTAAAGCCTTCGTCGACGTTTAGATCGACGAACACGTGATTGTTCTCGAACATGTCCGGGCCCAGCAGCTGGCGCAGCTTCGCCTGCGACAGGACCGGCGAATTGATGAGTACCTGCTCCCCATGTTCGGGCCCGATGTCGAAGAGGCTCGACTCGCGGCCGACATTGGTCTGCAGCGACATGACGATGCGCTCGCGCAGCGGATCGATCGGCGGGTTCGTTACCTGAGCGAACTGCTGCCTGAAGTAATCGAACGGCGAGCGAATCTTGTTCGACAATACGGCCATGGGCGTGTCGTCGCCCATGGACCCGACCGCCTCCATCTCTGCCTTGGCGAGCACGGCGATGACCTCGCCAATTTCCTCGCGCGTCAGGTTGAACATCTTCTGGTAGCTCGCAAGCACCTCGGGTTCCATCGGCTCCGCAGCCGTGGCCGTGTCGACGAGCTGCGAGTCGAGGTAGCGCACGCCCTGCTTGAGCCACTTCTTGTAAGGCGCCCGTGTCTTGAGGATGTCGTGGATATCGTCGTTGTCGAGTAACACTCCGTTTACGAGGTCGACGGCGAGCATTTCTCCGGGACCGAGGCGTCCTTTCCTGACCACGTCCTTCTCGTCGTAGTCATAGACGCCAACTTCCGATGCGATCGTAATGTGACGATCCCTGGTGATGACGTAGCGCGCCGGCCTGAGGCCGTTGCGGTCCAGGCAACACGCGGCGTAGCGGCCGTCGGTCAGCACGATACCGGCCGGGCCGTCCCAGGGTTCGAGCTGGCAGTCATAGAACTCGTAGAACGCGCGCACATCAGGATCGATGTTGTCGACGGTCTGCCATGCTGGCGGTAGCAGGATGCGCATCGCCTGCACGACGTCCATACCGCCCGCCCGCATCACCTCGAGCATGTTGTCGAGGCTCGACGAGTCGGAACCCGTCAACGAGATGATCGGGTCCAGGTCAGAGATGTCACTGAGCTTGTCGGACCGGAAATTCTTGGCGCGCGCCATGGCCCAGTTACGGTTGCCCTGGATCGTGTTGATCTCGCCGTTGTGTGCGAGAAAACGAAACGGCTGCGCAAGCCGCCATTCGGGCAGCGTGTTGGTCGAGAAGCGCTGGTGAAACACGCAGACCGACGACTCGAGGCGCGGATCACGAAGATCCGGGAAGAACTGCGGCAGCGCCGACGGCATGATCATGCCCTTGTAGCTGATCGTCACAGACGACAGGCTCGCAATGTAGGTCTCGGCATCGGTCAGCCTGTTCTCGGCGCGCCTGCGCGCGAGAAACAGTCGCCGGTTGAATCGTCCGCGCGGCATACCCTCTTGTGCATTGACGTAGACCTGTTCGATCTTCGGCAATGTCGCCAAGGCCTGTTCGCCGCACGCAGTCGGGTCCACGGGAACAACGCGCCAGCCCGCGACCTCGAGGCCGATTTCCGCGACGGCCTCGTTGATGACGGCACGCGCCTTCGCGGCGACTGTCTCATCCTGGCTCAGGAATACGGTACCCACCGCGAAGCGCTCGCTCAGCGTGAAACCGCATTCCTCGCCGACCGATCGCAGAAAGTCGGTCGGGAACTTGATGAGTAAACCGCAACCGTCGCCCGTCTTGCCATCTGCCGCAACGGCGCCCCGGTGGGTCAGGCGCGCGAGCGCTGCAATTGCCGTCTGGACGACCCAGTGGCTCGGCAGATCGTCGAGATTCGCGATCAGGCCGAAGCCGCAGCTGTCACGGTGGAAAGCGGGATCGTGTAGCGTCTTCACTGTTCGCTCTGTCATACGTGCCGTCGGGACCGCGCGGGGCGATCCGTGTCGATAGCGTGTTTATCTGGGTTGGCGCCTGGCGCCGGGAACCGTCAAGTATATGCCACGATTTTCGTCAGTTACCGGGTTTCGCCGAAAATAGCCGTCTTTCGCTCGAACTAGCCGGTATTTCGACGATCTTCGAGGCGGCTCCGGCGCAAGAATCTATGGTTGCGCGCGTAACCATGAGTTACACAGGGATCGCGCGATTGGAACGCGGGTCAGAAGCCGCTCTCGCCAATGCGGATTTTTCCGGAGGTCTGGTAGGCAATCGGGGGCGTCAGCGGGATATCAACACCCAGCTCACCTTCCAGTTCATAGCTGATGTGTTCGCGATTTCCTTGCCGAACGATCGACAGCAGCCGGGGGGCCGTCTGCAGGAGGTCCAGCTCGACGCTGATCGAGAATTGCGCTTCGCCTCGGGCCGGCACGGAGAACGCGCTGGCCGTCGTGCCACTTGCGAAGCGCTGGCCGTCGAGCCTGATGCCGTAGCTGACCTCCCTGATTGGCAGCGCAAAGGAATTTGGGTTGCTGACGTCGAAGGACAGGAGAAATGTCTGGTTGCTGAAACCGAGGCCCATGACACCCACATCCCGCAGCTCCACCCGGGGGGTGCTCACGAGATTCTCCAGGCTTGTCGCGCAACCGCCCAGACCACCGCTGAGCAGCAGAAGTCCGACGATCAGGCTACGGCGTTCGATTGTCATTGCAGCTCCTTGCCGAGCTCGCCCCAACGCGCGGATATCAGTAGCCAGTCGCCGCCGTCTTGTTCCAGCTCCAGCGCGAATCGATAGGCGTCGGCGCTGAATCCCAGCACGCCATCGTGCGTCCCGGCCATGCCGACCGTCATGAGCACTTCGGCGGCAGAGTCGCCAATGACGTCGATTTCTTCAATAGAAGTGATGAGCTCGACCGAGTTCATACGCAGAAAGTAGAAACGCAGCATCTCCTCCACAGCCGCGCGCTCGTTGCCGCGTGCGTCGGCATAAGCCGGTGAAATCATGTTGACGAGTTTGCGACGTTCCTTGGCCTCGGCGGCCTGGACGCCGAGCTCAACCCATGCGCGGAGCTGTTCTTCGGCCGGCGATTCTGGCCCGCCGCAGCCGCTCATGGATGCCGCGAGGACGCCAGCGAGGAAACCGCTTCGCAGCGTGGTACGGACCGGGTGTCGGGTGCCCTTGGCCATCATCTGATAAAGTCTACTGCGAAGACGCCCGCTAAATGGTCTATTCCGCCCATTTTGTGACCGGGTTCGCACTTCCGACTGCGTATCCGCCGCAAACTGGCCTTAGAGCGACGGCCGAGTACAGAAAAATGTCAGTCAAACTCCTCAGCGACAGCATGGAAGCCACGATTACCGACGACGACAGGATTCGTATCGACGCTATTCTTTCGTTCTGGTTCAGGGAGCATGCGCTTTCGGCACCGCAGATCGATCGCCGGATGGACATCTGGTTCAGTGAGGACCAGGTTTTCGATCACGAGATCGAGAAGGAGTTCGCCGACGATGTCGATCTGGCCTGCAACGGCAAACTGGACCACTGGGCCGACGAACCCGAAGGCCGGCTCGCGCTCATCATCCTGATCGACCAGTTCCGCCGCAACATCCATCGCAACACGGCGGATGCGTTTTCGAACGATCGCCTGGCTCTGAAGCTTTGCGTCGAGGGGGCGATGGAGAAAAAGGACAAGGGCCTGACGCCCATTCAGAAAGTATTCTTCTATATGCCCCTGCAGCATGCCGAATCCCGCAAGGTGCAGGCCAAGTCCGTCGAACTTTACACACGCCTGGCAGAAACCGTGTCCCCCACCTACCGCGAGACGTTCGAGACCGTAGCGCAGTTCGCGGAACTGCATAAGGACATCATCGACCAGTTCGGTCGTTTCCCGCATCGCAACAAGCTGCTGAACCGCGATAACACGCCTGAAGAGGACGAATACCTCGCGGGTGACAGTCCGGACTTCGGGCAGAGCGGCTAAGTCCTAGGCGCGCGACACCCGGCTGTACCGCCAGGTCAGCAGCACGGCGGCTGTCCCGAGCCCGACAACGAAGCCTGCCCAGATATAGTTCGGCGGTGCTTTGTACGTGATCGCCGCGAGGAAGGCCAGCGGAAACGCGAGGACCCAGTACGCGAACATGTTCACCGCCATTGGCACGCGCGTGTCCTTGTAGCCCCGTAAAGCGCCCGCGGCACCGATTTGCACGCCGTCAGCCACCTGGAATATCGCGGCCATCAGCAACAGGCTGATCGCGATACCCTTGACCGCCGTGTCGTCGGTATAAAGGCCCACGACCGCGTCCCGGAACACCAGCAGGAACAGGGCCGAGACGCTCATGAAAAGTGCGCTCAGGCCGATGCCGACTGCTCCGCTCGTGCGCGCGTTGCGCGGTCTTCCGGCACCCAGCAGCTGCCCGACCCGAATCGTGGTCGCCGAGCTCAGCGCCAGCGGGATCATGAACATCGTTGCCGAGAAATTGATCGCGATCTGGTGTGCCGCCGTGATCTCGGTGCCGCGAGTCCCCATGAGAATCGAAACCGCCGCGAACAGGCCCGCCTCCGCCGTTATGGTGATCGCTATCGGCACGCCAAGCACGACGATTTCCCTGAGTTCCGGCATACGCACCGGGGCGACTCTCGAGAAGATCTTGAAGGGGCGGTAGTGGGGACTGATGGCGATATACGCGACGAGCGCGAACGCGACCAGCCACATCGTGATGGCGCTCGCAATGCCGCAGCCGACCGCGCCGAGCGCGGGCGCGCCGAACTTGCCGAACATGAGCACGTAGTTGAGGAATACGTTGCAGCCCAGCGAAAATATCGAAGTGAACATAATCGGCCGCGTATGGCCGATCCCTTCGGTCGTAAAACGCAGAGCAAGGAAGACAAAGATGCCGGGCGCGCCGAACATGATCGCGCCCACGTAGCCGACCGTGACATCGCGAAATTCGGGATCGATGCCGATCATGACGAGCAGCGGTTCCACGACGAACTGCGCGAGCAGGATAAGCGGCACCCCCATCGCGAGGCCGAGGTAGATGCCCTGGCGGGTATAGCGCCCGATAAGGCCGTACCGGCCGGCACCGAAATGACGCGCAGCGATCGGCGAAATCGCCATCAACAGCCCGAGGGAGAACGTGAAACCGAGAAACCATACACTCGCGCCGACCGCGACTGCTGCCAGCGCGTCCGCGCCCAGTCGACCCGCCATAACGGCGTCGGCAAACTGCATTCCCGCTACGGCGAGGTTGTTTACTATGAGCGGGCCCGCGAGCCGCAGCAGCGGTTTTGCCTGGTCCTTCCACGCCGCTATTCGCCCGCCCGTCATGGATCGAATCTTAACCTACGGTTGCCCGGCAGTATGGTGTAAAGTTCCTCGCGTCTTGAGTAACGATTCAGAGTGGAGACAGGTATGTTGCATGACGGTCGAGCTATTCGAGTTGCGGTAGTCGGTGGGTCACGGATCCCGTTCTGCCGTTCGCACTCGGTATATCGCAACTGTTCGAACCAGGAACTAATGACGGCCGCCCTGGACGGGCTCGTCAACAAACTCGATATCAGGGGCCAGACCCTCGGCGACGTCGCGCTCGGCGCCGTGATCAAGCACTCCAGGGACTGGAACCTCGCCCGCGAGTCGCTGATCGACGCCGGCCTGTCCATGCGGACACCGGGCGTCGACCTGCAGCGCGCTTGCGGCACGAGCGTCGAAGCCGCGATCATGATCGCCAACAAGATAGCGCTGGGGCAGATCGAATCCGGCATTGCCGGCGGCACCGACACGGTCAGCGACGCACCGATCGTTTACCCCGACGACTACCGCCGCATCCTGCTCGATATCCATGGTGCGCGTTCCTTCATGGATCGCCTGAAGCCGATATTGCGCATCCGGCCGAAGCACTTCAAACCGGTCCTGCCCGGCGTCAAGGAACCGCGTACTGGCCTGTCGATGGGCGAGAGCATGGAAATCACGGCGAAGAAGTGGGACGTGCAGCGCGAGCACCAGGACCAGCTGGCACTGTCGAGCCACATCAAGGCGGCGGCGGCCTACGATGCCGGCTGGTACGACGATCTCGTGGTGCCGTTCCAGGATGCCGAGGAAGACAACAACATCCGCCGCGATACAACGTTCGAGAAACTCAGTACCCTGCCGCCGGCCTTCGACAAGAGCGAAGAGGGCACGATGTCCGCCGGCAACAGCACACCGTTGACGGACGGAGCGGCTGCCGTCCTGCTGGCATCTGAAGACTGGGCACGGCAGAAGAACCTGCCGGTGCAGGCATATCTGACGTTTGCCAAAGTCGCGGCAGTCGATTTTATTGACAGCGAAGGCCTGCTCATGGCGCCGGCATACGCCGTTTCGGACATGCTCAAGCAGGCCAACCTCACCCTGCAGGATTTCGATTTCTACGAGATCCACGAAGCCTTCGCAGCGCAGACCGTCGCCACGCTCAAAGCCTGGCAGTCCGAGGAATTCTGTCGTGACAAGCTCGGGCGCCCGGAACCCATGGGTCCGATCGACCTGTCACTGCTCAACACCAAGGGCGGAAGTATCGCGATCGGTCATCCGTTCGCTGCAACCGGCGCACGCATTATCGGCACGCTTGCGAAGATGCTGCAGGAAAAAGGCTCCGGCCGCGGCTTGATCTCGGTGTGCACGGCCGGCGGCATGGGCGTGGCGGCCATCATGGAAGCCGCATAGCACGAACCCCCGGGGGGTGAACATGGCTGACTTCAGCGCGTTGCTCGCGACGCTCAATGGCATCTTGTGGCATGAGTACGTGCTGTATGCCATCGTCGGGACCGGTGTCCTGTTCACGCTCTGGAGTGGCTTTTCCCAGTACCGGGCCCTGCTGCATGGTCCGCAGGTCATTCGCGGCGTCTATGACGACGCCAGCGATCCGGGCGCGATCAACCATTTCCAGGCCCTGTCGGCCGCGCTGTCGGCGACTGTCGGACTCGGCAACATCGGTGGTGTTGCGCTCGCGATTGCGCTTGGCGGTCCGGGCGCCATGTTCTGGATGTGGGTCATCGGTTTCCTGGGCATGGCGATCAAGCTCACCGAAGTCACGATGACGATGCTGTATCGCAACACCGACGATCCGGATAACCCGCACGGCGGACCCATGTGGGTAGCATTCCACGCCCTGGAGCGTCGTGGCATGCCGCGCCTGGGACGAGGTATTGGCGCGCTCTTCTGCGTCTGCCTGCTGACCTCGACGGCCACGGGCGGCAACATGTTCCAGGCATGGAACGTGGGTGAACTGACCAGGGAATACTTCTCGGTTCCAAGCTGGATAACGGGGCTCATACTCGCCGCGCTCGTCGGCGCGGTGATCATCGGCGGCATCAGGCGCATCGGCAAAGTCACAGCAACGCTCGTGCCGTTCATGGTAGCGCTGTACCTGGGCGCAGGATTCTATGTGCTGGCTACCAACATCGGCGATATACCTGCCATGTTAGCGTTGATCGTGAAGTCGGCCTTTGTACCAACCGAAGCAGCAGGCGCATTTGTCGGCGGAACCGCCGCTTCGGCATTCCTGTTCGGTATGAAGCGCGCGATATTCTCTAACGAAGCCGGCCAGGGCTCGTCGCCAATCGCGCACGCGGCGGCCAAGACCGACGAGCCCGTGCGCGAGGGCATCGTCGCCGGCCTCGAGCCTTTCATCGATACCATCGTCGTCTGTACGTTTACGGCGCTGATCATTCTTTCCACGGGTATCTGGAATCGTGCTCCCGACGTGTTGATGCAGCCGGCGCCGCTGGCCGAACAGGCTGCCTCTGGTTGGCAGTACCCGGATACCTTGTTGCCGGGCGATGACTGGGTAGCCGGCGAGAAAGCGACGCTGATCGTCGCCGCACACGAAAACGACACGACGGGTTTCAACCGGCATCGGATCGAAGGAACCGTGCTCGCGAACGACGAGGGTTTTTTCGTCTCCTGGGACGCATTCGACAGCAACGTCAGACCGGAGATCGTCGGCGACGGCCTGTATCGAAACTTCGTCGGCGCGACTCTTACAGCCAAGGCCTTCGACAGCGTCACGCCGGGGCTCGGCAAATGGCTGATCTCCCTGGCTGCCTGGTTGTTTGCGATATCGACGATGATCAGCTGGAGCTACTACGGTGAGCAGGCGATCGTATTCCTTGGCGGTAACAGGCCCGTGCTTGCCTACAAGGTCGTCTACTGCCTGCTGATTATCATCGCTACTCTCGGCTTCGTGCAGACCGACACGGACCTCGACAACCTGATCGGCATCGGCACGGGCGTCATGATGTTCAGCAACCTGCCAATCTGCCTGCTGTTCGGTTACCAGGCGATGCGGGCCTACAAGGACTACGTCGGCCGGCTCGACGCCGGCAAGATGGGCCCGGATCACCCGCCACCCAGCCTCGACGACCTGCTATCGGGGCGGGACGTCGACGATAATAGTTCCTAGGCAGGACGCGGAGTCCTGGATTGTTTTTTGAAAGAGGGGCGTTGCGGCGACCGTTGCTCATTTTGCATCACGGCGCATCACCGTGCGGGATCGACTAACAAAATGACGCCTGCGTCACATTTTTTGCCGCTGAGTAACGCGATCGTCGGGTACGTATGTTAGTTTCCTGCAGATTATGACAAACCCGGCAAGACAGTTTGTTGTCGCGATGCTGGTCGCGAGCCTCGCAGCCGCCTGCGGGGGCAGCGGTGGCGGACCCGATGAAACGACAGATATCGACCCTCCGCCGCCCACTCCCAACAACCCGCCGACGATAAGCGGGACACCCGCACTATCCGTCACTTGGGATCAGAGTTACGAATTTACGCCGTCGGCCAACGATCCGGATGGCGATCCGTTGACGTTCTCGATCGCCAATCAGCCGGAATGGGCATCATTTGACGAAGATTCGGGGACCCTGGCAGGGACACCCGCCGAGACGCACATTGGGACGACGGCAGGTGTCACGATTGCTGTGTCGGATGGAGAACTTTCTGCATCTCTCGCCCCTTTCGACATCGAAGTTGTAGCGCCACCGCTCGGGTCCGCGACAGTTTTCTGGGATATCCCGACGACAAATGCCGATGGTTCGCCGTTGAACGACCTTGCGGGATTTGAAGTGCACTACGGTGCGACTTCTCAGAGCTATACAGAAATAATGCCGGTTGATGACTCGGCGGCCAGCAGCGCTCAGATCGATGAACTGCCGCCAGGTGTGTATTTCTTTGCCGTCCTCGCTGTGGACACCTCTGGCAACAAAAGTGCGTTGTCGCCCGAAGTCAGCAAGGATATTCAGCCGTGATGTCCCGGGCGCGAAACTTATTTCTTGTCGTCGCGAGTCTGCTGCTCGTTCTGGGCACGCCCGGCGCACGTGCCGCGAATGATATTCAGGTCGGCGACTTACAGATCGATTCACCGACGATTTGTTGCCTTGGATTCTCGGTACCTGTCACGGGAGATGACAATTACGATGCGGCGGCGACAATTGAATATCGCGAGGCTGATTCCGGAACCTGGCGCTTGGGTTTGCCACTATTGCGAGTCCGGCCGGACCTTACGAGCGGCGAGACGCCGCCCGGAATCTACGGACTGCCGGTGCCTGAGAACCAGTTCGCCGGCAGCCTGTTCGGCCTCCAACCGGGTACACAATACGAGGTGAGGATTACAATCGCCGATCCAGACGGCGGTGATCGCACGCAGACGACGATCGCCACGACCAGGCCGCTTCCGGTTGGCAATCCGGCGGTACCGAGAATCGTTAACGTCGCGAATTCAACAGAACTCAATGACGCGATTGCCGTTGCCCAGCCCGGTGATGTGATTGAAATCGCCGCAGGAACCTATAGCGGGCCACTGACAATCAGCAGCGACGGTACGTCCGCCAATCCGATCATTCTCCGTGGAGAGTCGATCGCTGCCGTGACGATCAATGCATCGGGTGAGACATACGGAGTCACAATCTGGGGAGACCATGTCTACCTCGAGCAGGTGACGGTCAGCGGATCGACCTGGGGCGCCCGAACTTACAATACCGATGGCGTTGTTATTC
>Ga0209456_10000057_pt1 | contig 55093 bp, 39 predicted proteins | sample COG_11_FD_184755 | JGI IMG/M metagenome (GOLD analysis project Ga0209456, IMG submission 184755) | Pelagic marine sediment microbial communities from the LTER site Helgoland, North Sea, for post-phytoplankton bloom and carbon turnover... | ecosystem: Environmental > Aquatic > Marine > Neritic...
TGCGACAACGCGTCAGGCGGTGACAATCCTGGTAGAACGATTAAAGTGCGACGCACCAGAACTGCAGACGCCCGAGCGGGCGTCTGTTCGAACAGGATAGACCGGCGCGGCTAGCTGGCCTGCACAGATACTGCCGGGGCAACGTGTGGAAGATGATGGTCACATTCTTCCGTCAGGTGCTCGGCATTCCTGATCCAGTTGCAGGTCTCGCAAGTACAGGTGGTTTCGTCGTGGCGTAGTTTGCTGTGCAGTGACTCGACGAGCTTGATGCCTTCGCGCAGCGAGACGCTCAGGCTCTCGGTGGTTCTCTTGTCCAGGTCTTTGAAGTCTTGCAGGCAGTGATCCCAGCCGCAATCCCCGGAACCGTCGCAGTAATTACACCGTTCGCCCGTGGCTTCGAAGAGATTCTTGTGTACGTAATTACCCTCTTCGATGAGCTCCTCGACCATGAGTCGGGGATACATGAGCGCCTCTACCAGTTTTTGTCGCATATCAAACTCCTCTCAACGGTAAATCCATATTAGGCGGAACGATCCGTGTACTCAACCGCATGCGCTTACTTATGTCATGATCAGGCCGAAAAGGGGCGCATAAGAGGTGCCGGGGCCGAATCCGGCCCCGGCAATAAGGTTACTCGCGGCCCTGCCAGGGGCAGATCTATCACTCAGGGCCAGATATCCCGTTGCAATATGACCGTTGCGAGCCTCTCGATTGCCATTACGAGTGCTGCGTCACGCAGTATCGGAGCCGGTTTCTTGCTATTGAATCCGCCTTCATGCCGCGCGTTGAGCTTGGTCCAGCAATCGACCGTGTCGTCGACGGCGCGGTCCATCCTCTCCTTGAGCAGGCGGTGAACCTTGTCGAGACCCCACTGCTGGTTCTCGAGGTTCTGTACCCACTCGAAGTAGCTGACGACGACACCACCGGCGTTCGCGACGATATCCGGCAAGACGATCACGTTCATCTCCTGCAGAATCTCGTCGGCAGCCATTGTCAACGGACCATTCGCATCCTCGACGATCAGCTTCGCCTTGACGTCGGCGGCGTTATCCGCCCGAATCTGGCACTCGAGTGCAGCCGGAATCAGGATGTCGCAATCGTACGCCAGCAACTCGTCATTGCTGAGCGCCGTGCTGCCGGGGTAGCCGACGACGCTGCCGGTCTCCTCCTTGTGTTCGAGGACCTTCACGGGATCCATGCCGCTGTCCGCGCAAATTCCGCCGCGGGAGTCGCTTACGGCAATAATGCGAGCGCCGACGTCATGGAACAGCCGCGCGGCGATGTTACCGGCGTTGCCGTAGCCCTGGACCACCACACGGGCACCTTCGAGGGTCTCGAGACCCGGGACCATGCCGTGCTTGATCAGCTGCTGCGTCGCGTACAGGCTGCCTCTCGCGGTCGCTTCGTCGCGCCCGAGTGAACCGCCGATATCCACCGGTTTGCCCGTGACAACGGCCAGGTTGTTCTGCCCCGGATGCATCATGTCGAACGTGTCATAGATCCAGGCCATGGTTTGCTGGTCGGTGTACACGTCAGGAGCCGGGATATCGGTATACGGTCCGATGTTGTCGCCCAGTTCCGTCACGAAGCGCCTTGTGATGCGGCGCAATTCGGCGCGGCTGAGTTCCTTCGGATTACATATGACTCCACCCTTGCCGCCACCAAACGGAATATCCACCACGGCCGTTTTCCAGGTCATGAAGGTGGCAAGCGCTGTCACCTCGGCCTCGGACACGTTCGGGTGATAACGAATGCCACCCTTGCCCGGTCCGCGTACCCGGTTGTGCAATACCCGGAAGCCGTGAAATGTCTTGATCGAGCCGTCATCCATGTGGATGGGGAAACGCACGTGCAGTGTCCGTACCGGGTTGATCATGTAGTCGATGAGCCCGACCTTGAGGTCATCGATCCAGGTCAGGGCCCGCTCGAACTGGCGTTGAGCATTGACGAAGAGATTGAGTTCGTCGGTTTGTCTTACTGGCATATCCATAGTTCGCCTCGCTGAAGGAAACGTCCTGGGGGGAAGCAAATTATCCCACCCGTCAACGATTTGCGCGCTAGGTAGATATTCGTATTGGAGGTAGTAGTGTAGATTATGGCGATGGATAAATACCTAAGAGCCGCCATTCAGGAGGCCCGCAAAGGGCTGGGATCAGGCGGTATTCCGATCGGTTCGGTGCTGGCCCTCGACGGCAAAATCGTCGGCCGGGGTTACAACCAGAGGGTGCAGAAAGGCAGCCCCGTTCTGCACGCCGAGATGGACTGTCTCGAGAACGCCGGCCGGCTGGCGGCTCCGGACTACCAACGCGCTGTCCTGTATTCGACCCTGTCACCCTGCGATATGTGCAGCGGGGCGATCCTGCTGTACGGCATCCCGAAGGTCGTTGTCGGAGAGAACAGGACTTTCCAGGGTCCGGAGGAGTACTTGCGGTCGAGGGGCGTGCTGATCGAGATCGTGGACGACGGCGAATGTGAACGATTGATGCGCGAATTCATCGCTACGAATCCCGGACTCTGGCACGAAGACATCGGCGCGGACGATTGAGGGTCGGCCCGCCTAGAAAATTGCGCGGCCGACGAGTTCCTCTGCAACCGTGCCGAGCCCCCAGGAGAGGAACGGGATCAGCAGGTAAAGGACGAAGCGGGCGAAGTTCGAGGTCGTGAACGGCCATTCCGGCACGTTTTCGATCAGGTTGCGATAAGCGATCAGATCCGCCATCTCGCCTCGTTGTTGTCCGAGGTTGTCGTTGAGAAATGCGCCGCGCTTCGCGGAAATGGCTGCGTTGACAGTGTGCAGCTCGGCTTCCTTCTTCTGCCTGATTCGATCGTGCACTCCGTGGACCGGGTAAAGTAAAGCGACGACCGCCAGGGAAATTATCGGCACGCCGAAGATCAACATTGTCAGGACGAATCCCGTCTCGATGAGCATCAGGCTGAAAATCGACAGGCCACCTATGGCCAGGAGCGAGTTGCTGAGGCCGAGCCGCGTAAACGGTTCAAGGGGTGAAAGATCGAGCAGGTCTATGTTGCTGAGTCTTCTTGCAATGTTCGACATTCGCTTCGAAACCGTTATCACGGCATAGCCATGCCAGATCACGATGACAAGCATTGCCGGGCCCAGTACTCGGTGCCAGGCCACTTCGGCATTCCAACTTGACGGATGCCACGGCGATTGCGGAACCGGAGGTGTGATATACGGCAGGAGCAGCGCGACTGCGAATCCGGCGAGTCCCGTCAGCAAAAGTCCGCGCCCGCTCAATCGTACGGTCGCCGCGAGTCCCTCGCACTCTTCACGCGTGCAGTCCAGAACGTTCTGCAGCGCGAGCACGGTACGCTGGCCGCTGCGAATGGTCTGCAGAAACGCTCCAGCCACGTAACCCGTCAACAGACAATGCACGATTACGATGCGCACGTCGCGCAGAATGCCGGACGAGACTCGCGCCAGCGGGTCGAATTCGTCGCCTGACAGCAATACGTCCCAGCGGCCCAGCACACTCTCGAGCACGAAAAACAGGGAAAGAAGAAAACCGCTGATAGCAAGCCCGAGCCAAAGGGGTGATAACCGTTGCAGAATCTTCCTGGTTGCCATGAAGCGATTGTACGCAGAATGCTAGTATTCGCGCATGCAATATCGACACGTGGGAAAAGCAGGCATCCAGGTCAGCGAGCTGTCGTTCGGGTCCTGGGTAACGTTTCACAAACAGTCCGGTCTCGACGAAGCCATGGAGATGATGGCCGCCGCCTACGATGCGGGCGTCAACTTCTTCGACAATGCGGAGGCCTACGCTCATGGCAAATCCGAAGAGATCATGGGCGAGGCGTTCAAGAGGCTCGGTTGGCGCAGGAGCAGCTATCTCGTTTCGACGAAACTCTTTTGGGGATTGCACGACGGTCCCAACGAGCGCAACACGCTGAACAGGAAATATCTCATTGAGGCCATCGACGGCTCGTTGCGGCGCCTCGATATGGATTACGTGGATATCCTGTTCTGCCACAGGGCCGACCCGACGACACCGATCGAAGAGACCGTGTGGGCCATGCACAACATCATCGAACGCGGCAAGGCCCTCTACTGGGGCACATCCGAATGGGAGGCCGGGGAGATTCTCAGAGCACTCGAGATCGCCGAGCGCCATCATCTGCACAAGCCGATCGTTGAGCAGCCGGTTTACAACCTGTTCGAACGTCATCGCTTCGCGCACGAATATACTTCGGTCTATGAAGATCACGGTTATGGCTCGACGATCTGGAGCCCGCTCGCTTCGGGCTTGCTCACGGGCAAGTACAACGATGGCATTCCGGCCGACAGCCGCGGTGCGCTCAAGGAACTCGATTGGCTGCAGGACCAGCTGACGGACAAGGAGCGTCTCGCGAAAGTTTCGGCTTTGCAGCCGTTGGCCGACGAGATGGGTGCCACGCTCGCACAGTTCTCATTGGCCTGGTGCCTCCAGAATCCTCACGTCAGCACGGTAATGACGGGGGCGAGCCGGGTCAGCCAGGTCCATGAAAACATGAAGGCGCTGGAGTTCGCCGACGGCTTTACGCCGGAGGTCATGGCCGAAATCGATCGCATCTTTTCCTGAGTGCCGGTGGCAGACGTGGCGTACAAACGACTCTTCGCGGTGACAGCGTTTATCGTGTTGCTGATCATCGGGCCCGTAATCATCACCCAGGCAACGCGCAGCGACGGCCGGAGACTCCAGGGCGCGGCACTCGACGAACTGCAATTCGCCGAGGTTGATTTCCGCAATGTGGAGCAGGGCATCGATCTCGCAGGGATGCTGTTTGTTCCGCCGGGGAAGGGGCCGTTCGCGGCCGTCGTGATAATCCACGGGTCGGGCACCAGCACCAGGGACAGTCGCTGGTACCTGACACTCACCCGCTATCTGCAGGAGCGTGGCGTCGTCGTCCTGCTGCCGGACAAGCGGGGTTCGGAGAAGTCCGGGGGAAACTGGCGCAGCGCGAGTTTCGAAGACCTCGCCACCGATACGGTCGCAGCCGTTCGCTACGTGGCCGAGCAGGATGCAGCGGACGTAGCCGGTATAGGCATCATTGGCATGAGCCAGGGCGGATGGATTGCGCCGCTCGTCGCCGATCTGTCGGATGACGTGAAATTCGTCGTGAGCCTGGCGGGCGCCGCGGTCACGCCCGAGGAGCAGCTTCTCTACGAAGAAGATTTCAATCTGCAGCAGATGGGTTTCCTGCCCGGAATTTCCAAGATGATCGCGCTTCTGTCGACGACCTACATCAGGAAAGTCGCTCAACCGGCGTTCTGGGATGCGGTTGGCGACTTCGACCCTCTGCCGTACTGGGAACGGCTCGATATCGATGCGCTGGTGTTGCTTGGCGATCAGGACACGAACGTCCCGTCCGCGGAAAGTGCTGCGAGGCTACAGGCCCTGGATAATCCGAAGATCGACATCAGGATGTACGAGGGCTCCGGTCACGCCATCCAGTCCCCGGCCGGTAGTGGAGACAGCATTATCAGGCAGGACGCGCTCGAAGATATTCGCGGCTTCATTGCGGACGTTGCGGCCTCGAACAACGAGGCAACGGATTAGTGGACCTCGTCGTCCTCGTCGTCCTTCTTCGCGAATAAGGCGGAGACGTCCAGGTGACGTTTCGCAGTGCTGCGCGTGAAACCGCGGAAATGGACGCCCACGAAACCGTCTTCGTTGATACCTAGAAACCATTTGGATCGCTCGTCGCCGGCGAGTGTGAACAACGAGAGGCTGCGGATCTTCGTGACACTCAGGATGGAGCTGCCGTCCTCGATATTGACATCGAGGTCACTGTTCGTGACAGGCCGGGAATTAGTATAGGTCGGGCTGTCAACCGAATGGCTCAGGCTCCAGCGCGACTCGTACAGCTTGTCGAGCGAATCGTCCGCGATGCCGGTTGCAGGCAGCAGCACTAAAGTGCACAGCAAGGTATTCCAGTTGACCGTCCGCATGACCTGTCTCTCCCGGCGCGCCTCAATTGCGCAAACCGTCACTCGGGACTCCCACTCTCCCAGAAAACAGGCCCCAGGTCGTTCGTCTGCGTCACACAAAGACGGGACGGATCGGTCAGGGCTTATGTAAAAAAAGGCCCGCGGGCGGCGGGCCTTTTCGCGATGCGCTTCGATTACGCGTAGTGCGGATAGATCGGCTGGTACATGTGATCGTGAACGTCCTGGAGGATGTCCTCGGGTTCCTCCTTATCCGTAAAGCCGTTTTCATAGGCCATCCTGGCCACGTCGCGTGCGATCACTGCCGAAACCTGTCGGATACGTGACAGTTTCGGATAGATGCGCCCACGTTCGAGGTCAGCGTCGGTGACCTGGTTGGCCAGCGAATGTGCGGCAGCGAGGAACATCTCGTCGGTCACAATGCGAGACTTGCTGACGATTACGCCGAGTCCGACGCCCGGGAAGATGTAGGCGTTGTTGCCCTGGCCAGGAACGTACGTCTGGTTGTTGTACTTGACGGGAGCGAACGGGCTGCCGCTGGCGAAAATCGCGCGGCCATCGCTCCAGGTGTACGCCTGTTCCGCCGTGCATTCGGCCTTCGAGGTCGGGTTCGACAGGGCGAAAATGATGGGGCGCTCATTGATCTCGGCCATGGCCTCGACGATGTCCTGCGTAAAGGTCTGCGGCTGCCCGGACAGTCCGAGTATCGCCGTCGGTCTGAGCCGCTTCACGGCTTCGAGGAAATCGGGAGTGAACTCGCCTGCATGCGCATAGGGTTCCTTGTGCACCGCGATGTTGTCGCGGCCTGCCACGAGTAGCCCCTTGCTGTCGACGAACCAGCAGTGCTTGCGTGCCTCTTCGGTCGACATGCCTTCTTCTTTCAATGCCGCGACGAAAACGTCCGCAATTCCAATGCCTGCTTCGCCCGCACCCAGGAATAGGATCTTCTGGTCGGACAGGTTGCCGCCCGTAATGCGCATGGCCGCAATGATGCCGGCCACGGCGACGGCGCCCGTGCCCTGGATGTCGTCGTCGAACAGGCAGGTGTTGTCACGATACTGCTCGAGCAGGCGGAACGCGTTCGTGTTGCCGAAGTCCTCGATCTGGATCAGGATGTTGGGGAACGTCTCTTTCGCTGCCTCGATAAATTCGGCGAACAGTTCGTCGTATTCGGGGCCGCGTACGCGTTTGCGCTCGATGCCGTTGTACAACGGATCATTCAGCAGCTTCTCGTTGTTGGTTCCAACGTCAAACATGACAGGCATGCACTGCGTTGGGGAGATGCCGGCGCAGGCCGTGTAAAGTGACAGCTTGCCTATCGCTATTCCCATGCCATCGGCACCGAGGTCGCCGAGCCCGAGGATGCGCTCGCCGTCGGTAACAACGATGATACGGGCGTTCTTGTGTGGCCAGTTTTGCATGATCTCCTTGATGCGTCCCTTGTCCTGCATCGATACATAGAAGCCGCGTGGAGTACGGTAGATATGCTGGAATTCCTGGCAAGCCTTGCCCACGGTCGGCGTGTAGATAATCGGCATCATCTCCTCGAGATTGTTCATGATGACGCGATAGAAGAGGTTCTCGTTACGGTCCTGCAGGGCTACGAGATAGAGGTAGCGCTCGAGGTCCGTCGCCTTCTCACGCACATTGCCGAGGACACGCAGTTCCTGTTCCGCCATCGAGTGGACGCGGGGTGGCAGAAGGCCTCTTAGTTTGAGCGCATCGCGCTCCGCGTCTGTGTAGGCCGTACCCTTGTTCCGTACGGGGTCATGGAGGATTTTTACGCCCAGGTTGAGGCTGGGAGGGGTCTGGGTAGTCACGGCTGTGTCCTTCATTTGAGGTGCTCGCAAGCAAAGCTCCGGCGGCCGCCGGCAATATGGAAAGTACTCCAATTTGACGGGTTTAAAATGACGGAATCCACGTAGTGGATTGCGCTACGTAGAAGCGCGTATCGGCCTCTGCTGAGGGGGGGCGTAGCATGTTTTCCAGGGGCATAGTTACCTGAGAAACCGTTATGAGCCACAGGATTATCATCATGGGGGCCGCTGGTCGGGACTTCCACCTGTTCAACTGCTACTACCGGAATGCCAGGGACGTCGACGTCGTCGCATTCACGGCGACGCAGATCCCCCATATTGACGATCGTCGCTACCCGGCCGAACTGGCGGGGTCCCGGTATCCGCACGGTATCCCGATTCATCCGGAAGAGGAACTCGAAGACCTGCTGGCTGGCAATGATATCGACGAGGTCGTATTCGCGTATTCCGACGTGCATCTCGATTACGTCGAGGAGCGCCGCAAGAGGGTTGAAGCCCACGGCGTTCGTTTCTCGACCTTCGACATCGACGCGTCGATGTTGCCGTCAAACAAACCCGTGATCGCGATTACAGCGGTCCGTACCGGGTGCGGCAAGAGCCAGGTGTCGCGCCGTATTACCGATATCCTGCGGGAACTCGGCAAGAAGACCGTGGCGATTCGCCACCCGATGCCTTACGGCGATCTCGCCCGCCAGGCGGTGCAGCGTTTTGCGTCCTACGAAGACCTCGAGGCCCACGAGTGCACGATCGAGGAGCGAGAGGAGTACGAACCTCACATCAACAATGGCGTTATCGTTTACGCGGGCGTCGACTATGCCGCGATTCTTGAAGAAGCCGAGAAGGAAGCGGACGTGATCGTCTGGGATGGCGGTAACAACGACACACCGTTTTACAAGCCCGATCTCTGGATTACGGTGACGGACCCGCATCGTGCGGGCCACGAGCTCGAGTTCTTTCCGGGCACGGCCAACTTCGAGCGTGCCGACATCATCCTGATAAGCAAGGTCGGGTATGCCGACGAAGAAGAGATTCAGCGTATCGAGGCCAACGCGAGGCAACTCAATCCGGATGCCACGGTGCTTCGCCGCAAGTCACCGCTGCACGTCCCGCTCCCTGAGTCCATTGCTGAAAAACGCGTGCTCGTCATCGAGGACGGACCGACGACTACGCACGGCGGCATGCCGTTCGGCGCAGGCGTACTGGCGGCCATGGAGCATCACGCGGGAGAACTCGTCGACCCGCGTCCCTGGGCGGTTGGCGAGATTGCGGAGACCTTCAAGAAGTACCCGGACATCGGGGACCTGTTGCCGGCCATGGGTTACGGCGACGAGCAGATACGCGATCTCGAAGCGACGGTTAACGCGGTCGACTGCGATCTCGTCCTCGTTGCGACGCCGATCGATCTCACGCGCCTCATCGACATCGAGAAGCCGTCAATGCGTATCGGATACAGCTTGGCGGCAGACGATGGTACGTTGACCGAAGCCGTCAAGCGCCTGCTTGCCTGATCGCCTGGAGGCCGATGCCGCCCGGGGCGGTTTCAGTTCGCGGCGTGCATATCCCTGAAATAGGCTTCGACGCTGCCGCGGAGCGCCGCTTCTTCGTCGTCCCAGCGCTGCATCGCCTGCTGCACACGAGGATCGGCTACGATCGGCTGGAACTGTGCCTGGGCCAGCATCTGCCGCCAGCGCAGGTTGACTGAAACGGGGCGTGAAAATACCTGCTCGAGCGCGACCTCGGTAGCCTCCTCGGTCTCACCCCGGAGGGCCAGCACGCTGAAGTAGGTGTTGGGATCATCCGCCATATCGTAGCCGAGCGCGGCGCCGAAGCTAATCAGTCGGTCAAGGCGCCGCAACAATTCGTCTCGCGGCAACGTGACGTACCATGCGTCAAATGCAACGCTCTGCGCCTGGCGGTACTTCGATGGCACTCGGTCCGAATCGACGTCGAATATCCCGGGCGCCTCGTCGCTGATCCAGGCAAGTACTTCCTCGACGTCGCCTTCGCTCAAAGCGGTTCGTAGCAGGTGTCGTACAGCGCCGGCATAGCCGAAGCTGCGATTATCGATGTCGTCCTCGATAGCGCTCTGCGCGCTCGCGACGCTGCCGATATCGTCGCCAATGGCAACCGCTCGCAGCAGTTCGGTGCGGTACGCGATCTCGCTCGTCGGCGCCAGGGCGAGCACACGGTCGCGGAAGTCGTCGGCTATGTCGACAAGGCCCAGTTCATACAGGAATCCGGCCAGGCCCCCGGGCAATTCATGGTCCTTGGGATCGACGTTGATGGCGTTGAGGAATTCCTTGACGAAGCCGACGCCATCGCCCGCCTTCAGGTTCATCATGCCGAGGTTCGTGTAGGCATTAGGCTGCGCCGGCTCGATTTCCAGCGACCTCATCAAAGCTGCGCGGGCCGCGTCCCACTGCTCGAGGCGCAGGTAGGCTGTGCCGAGTTCGTAATGGATGATCGCATTGAACGGGTCTTGCCTGAGCGCTTCCTCGAGTACCGGGATGGCTTTCTCATCCTGCGCGAGGCCGCGGTAGGCGCGCACGAGCAGAATGCGCGCCTGCAATTCCTCGGGCGCCACGGCGACGATCGTCTCCAGGTCATGGACAAGTTGTGCCTTGGCGACCGGATCGCCTTCGGCGCGTCGTGCTCCGGTCTTTGCATAAATCGAAGCGGCTCTCGCCACAAGGTCGCCCGGATCCACGGCCAGAACCTGGTCAGTGATGGCTATAATCTGATCGAAGGCTTCCTGCTCGTCCATCAAGCCCGTCTCGATCTGGTGAATGTAGCTCGCCGCGAGTTCGGTCTTTGCCTCTGTAAAATCGGGATCGATCAACAGAGCGCCCTTGAGCAGGTCTTCGGCGGCAATCAGTCCACCGAACGAGAAAGTCGCGCGTTCCTTGCAAGCCCTCAGGTACAGGTCATAGGCATCCGTGTTTGTCGTAGTGAGACTCGCGGCGAGCATGGTGGGCTCGCTCGTGCCGAGCAGCGACTCGGACAGGGCATTGCCGACCTTCTCTGCGATCTCGTCCTGAACGACGAAAATGTCGTCGAGCTGCCGGTCGAAGTTCTCCGAGAACACGTGAAACCCATCGCTCGCGCGAATGAGCTGCGCCGTGATGCGCACGCGATCGCCGGCCCGTTGCACGCTGCCTTCCAGCACGTGCGCAACCTCGAGCGCGCGGGCGATCTCCTGGATACTGATGTTCTGGTCCTTGAACGCGAAACTCGAGGTGCGTGCGGCGACCTTGAGGTCCGGAATCTGCGCGAGCATGTGCAGCAGCGTCTCGGTCAGCCCGTCGGAGAAATACTCGTTGTCCTTGTCGTTCGACATGTTGACGAAGGGCAGCACCGCGACCGACGCATTGCTGATCGGCATATCGGAAGGCGCTGATTCATCCGACGTCTGGCGGGCGCTGAACAGGCCCACGAGGATGATCAGCACGATCGCAGTGCCGATCGTGATGTGATCTACCTTCTTGCGCGTGGTCACGGCCGCGGGATCATCGTGGTCGACTTCCTGTTCGCGCTTGATGCCTTCGGGTGTCAGTTCATAGAACCAGGAGATGACGACCGCGGGGATGAATCCGAAGGCGAATATCAGTATCACCGCCCGCGCCGCCCATTCCGGGGCGCCCAGCGTGGGCAATATCGTCGTGAGCACCTCGGTCAGCAGCCAGCCAACCACGAGGTAGGCCGCAGCAACCCGGAAAACGTTGCGTCGACGAAGTTCAGCGACCAGGGACATTCAGAGGCTCTTGAGGTGCGAAAGAATAAATTTTACACGATCTTTAGATGCACAAAGCACCGTTAAGGTTTCGTTCATTTCGCCGGAAACTGACGGTTCAGCGTGCGTTCACTCAATTTTCAGGCTCCGTTAACGGGCCCGGCGCTAATCTGCAGGCGAAACATCAAGGAACGTGCTCGAGGAGAGTGACATGGACATCGTATACGCAGCAGAGAAACCCAGCATCGCCAAACTGCTGAGTGAACACATGCGGCGCCGCGTAAGGCCCGAAGATATCAAGGTCAGCGAGAACCCGGACGAGACCGGCAGCTTCTACATTGGTTTCAACTTGAACAATTTCGTCCTGTCGCCGAACGGTGAGATTCACAGCGACAAGCTGAAGCCCGTCGGATAGCCGAAACACCTGTCTGCATCGCAGCCACGGCCTGCTTGCCGGACTGGGGCCTGCATTCCCAATTAGTTACGTTTGTTACTCTATGCCGTAAGCAGCGCATATCTGTACGCGGTTTCCACAATGCGTGGAAACCGCGCCACATATAGAATGCAGCACAATGTCGGGCAGGAGACTCTTACATGTTGACAGGCGTACTCACGCTGGCGGCGCTGAGCTTTGTGTTTGCCACCCTGCTCGTGGTGGCGCACAGGAAACTGCATGTCGACGAGGATCCTCGTATTGAGGCGGCCAATGAGATGCTGCCGGGCACCAATTGCGGCGCCTGCGGTTACCCGGGCTGCCAGGGCCTTGCGGAGGCGATCGTCGACGGCTCGGCTCTACCGGGTAAATGCACGGTAATGACCGAGGAAGAACGCGAGTTGCTGGCCGAGTTCCTCGGCGTGGACGCCGGCGCGGAAGAAAAAGTCGTCGCGCGACTTGCCTGCGCAGGTGGCATTAACGTCGCGCGAAATCGCGCCCATTACGAGGGTATCGAGTCGTGTCGCGGTGCCACACTCATCGCCGGCGGTGGCAAATCCTGCTTCTGGGGCTGCCTGGGGCTAGGCGACTGCGAGGTGGTTTGCGATTTCGACGCGATCGTGATGAATGAATACGAGATACCGGTCGTCATCGACGACCTGTGCACGGCCTGTGGCGACTGCGTCGACGCCTGCCCCAAGGACCTGTTCTCCCTGCATCCCGTCAGTCATCGCCTGTGGGTCGCCTGCAAGAATCTCGAGCACGGCGACGCCGTGCTCGATGACTGCGACGTGGGCTGCGACGCCTGTGGCCGATGCGCCGCCGATGCGCCGGCTGGATTGGTTACGATGGTTGATAATCTGCCGGTCGTCGACTACAGCCGTAATCACAATGCAAAAGAGGCGATCGAGCGGTGTCCGACCGGCGCGATCGTCTGGTTCGACCCGATCAAAGGACCTGTCCCCGGCCGCGCGGCGAAGAAAGTCATTCGCCAGAGTGCGCGACAGGCAACTGCGACTTAAAACTAGGGACCCCCGCATGAAAAAGAAACAACCGACCCCCAAGTACCCCGGAACGCGAGCCGCAATGGACGGCAACTCTGCCGCGATTATGTGCGAGCGGGAGTCCACTGACGGCGCCGGCGCCTATCCGATCACACCGTCGACACAGATGGGCGAGTTCTGGGCCGAAGCAGCGGCTGCCGGGCACATCAATATTTCCGGCCGGCCCCTGATCTTCGTCGAGCCAGAAGGCGAGCACGCGGCTGCATCCGTGACCGCTGGCATGGCCATGACCGGGCTCAGGGCGACCAACTTCTCGTCCGGCCAGGGCATTGCCTACATGCACGAGAATTTGTACGCGGCCGTCGGCAAGCGCCTGACCTACGTGCTGAATATCGGTTGCCGGGCTATTACAAAAGCGTCGCTTAACGTGCATGCTGGCCACGACGACTACCACTGCGTCGACGACACCGGCTTCTTCCAGGTCATGGCCAAAAACGCGCAGGCTGTGGCGGACCTCAATATTATGTCGCACCGGATTGCCGAGATGGCCTTGACGCCGGGCATCGTTGGCCAGGACGGCTTCCTGACCACGCACCTGATCGAATCGCTGAAGATCCCCGAGCGTGAGTTGATAGCCGAGTTCCTCGGGCGGCCCGAAGACATCATCGACACGCCGACCCCGGCACAGAAGATCATCTACGGTGACAAGCGCCGGCGCATTCCGGAATTGTGGGACGTGGACGATCCCGTGTTGTCAGGCCCGGTGCAGAACCAGGACTCCTACATGCAGAGCGTGGCCGCGCAGCGGCCGTATTTCTTCGATCACGTGAAGGCCATTACCGAAGAGGCCTTCGACGAGTTCGAGAAGCTGACCGGGCGGCGCTACGACCGGGTCATGAGCTATCGCACCGACGATGCCGATTACCTGATCGTCGGCCAGGGTAGCCTGATACCCACGGCTGAGGCGGTCGCCGACTGGATGCGCGAGGAGCGCGGCGTCAAGGTCGGCGTCGTCAATCTCGTGATGTTCCGGCCCTTCCCCGGTGACCTGCTTGGCAAGGTGCTGAAAGGCCGCAAAGGCGTCGCCGTGCTCGAACGAACGGATCAGCCGCTGGCGGCCGACCTGCCGCTGATGCGAGAGATCCGCTCGACGCTGTCCAAGTCCCTCGAGAACGGACGTAGCCGCAACGGCGTGCCTTACCCCGAGCTCGACAGCTACAAGAGCCTCGAGGACATGCCGGCACTGTATTCCGGTTCCTTCGGTATGGGCAGCCGCGACCTGCAGCCCGAAGGCGTGGTCGCCACGATCGAGAACATGCTGCCTGACGGCAAGCAAAAGCGCATGTTCTACCTGTCGATCGAATTCGTCCGCAACGGGATGATGACTCCGAAGCAGGAGGTCTATAACCAGCAAGTGACGGACGCCTACCCGGACGTCAAGGACCTGGCGCTGCGTGGCAGCGAGAACCCCAACCTGATGCCGAATGACGCGATCACGGTGCGCATGCACTCGGTCGGCGGTTGGGGCGCCATCACGACGGGCAAGAACCTCGCGCTGACGCTTTACGAGCTGCTCGGCTATCACATCAAGGCCAATCCGAAGTATGGCTCGGAGAAGAAGGGCCAGCCGACGTCGTACTACCTGTCGGCGGCACCGGAGCCGATCCGCATCAACTGCGAGTACTACTACGTCGACGTTGTGCTGTCGCCCGACCCCAACGTATTCGGCCACACCAACGCGCTGGCCGGCCTCAAGGAGGGCGGTGTAATGGTCATGCAGAGCGACGCCGCCTCGCCGGAAGATTTCTGGCACGCGATCCCGATGCGCTACCGCAAGCATATCGTCGAGAACGACATTCGCGTGTACTACCTCGACGCTTTCAGGATTGCGCGCGACGAGGCGACCGATCCCGAGCTGCAGCTGCGCATGCAGGGCATCGCCTTCCAGGGCGCATTCTTCGCGACGTCGCCGCTCCTCGAGAAGCACGACCTTAGCGAAGAGAAGCTGCTGGACGCGATCCGCGACCAGCTGCAACACAAGTTCGGTTCGAAGGGCGTGCGCGTGGTCGAGGACAACATGCGCGTCGTACGTCGGGGCTTCGAGGAGATCACCGAGGTGACGGACAAGCACCTCGAAGAACGCGCCGACAAGAAAGCCAACGGCAGTACCTTGCCCGTGCCCGTCATGGTCAAGCGCCAGCCGGAATCGGAATCGCGTTCGTCGGACATCCATCGCTTCTGGGCCCAGACCGGCAGTATGTATGCCTCGGGACAGGGTGAGCAGCTGCCCGCCGATCCGTTCATGAGCATGAGCCTGATGCCCGCCGTGTCGTCACATTTCCGCGACATGACCGGTATCCGCTTCGAGCATCCGGAGTTCATTCCCGAGAACTGCACCGCCTGCGGCGACTGCTACACGGTCTGCCCCGACACGGCGATACCGGGCCTGGTCAACGACGTCGGCCAGGTGCTCGATACGGTCGTGAAACGGCTGAAGAAGAACGGCAAACCGACCGAGCAGCTACCCCGCGCCGTGCGCAAGATGGAATCGACGCTGCACAAGTTACTGGTCGACGCGGCCGAAACCGACTCGGTGTCTGACCTGATCGACGAAGCGATCCAGGCCACCATCGATGCGGCAGACTCCGACGTACGCGAGCAGCTCGGTGGAGAATTCGTCGATTTCCGCGAGGAGCTGGGTACCTTCCAGTTCTCGTTGACACGTCCCTACTTCACGACCCGGGAGAAGAAGCAGTCGGGCAGCGGCGGCCTTTTCAGCATCACGATCGACCCGTATACCTGCAAAGGCTGCATGGAATGTATCGAGGTCTGCAAGGACGAAGCGCTGGTGCCCGTCAAGCAGACGCGCGATTCGATCGCCGACCTGCGCAAGAACTGGGATTTCTGGCTGGACCTGCCAAATACGCCGGAGAAGTACATTCGCGTGGACGACCTCGAGGAAGGTATCGGCGCGCTGGAGACGATCCTGCTGAACAAGGACGCCTACCTGCCATTCGCCAGCGGCGACGGCTCGTGCCTCGGATGTTCCGAGAAGACCGTCGTCCACCTGTTCGTCGCCACCGTCGAATCGCTGATACAGCCGCGAGTTAAAGCGCACGTTGCCAAGCTCGACGATCTTGTCGCCAGGCTCAAGCAGTACATCAAGCTGCAACTGGTCGGCGAAATCGACGTCGGTGACAGCGATGATATGGCGGCGGTGCTCGACAACGATGGCGGTGGTGAGCTGACGCTCGCGAAGATTGCGGGTGCGGTCGAGAAAACACACGAAGCTGAGCCCATCGATCGGGACTGGCTGAAGCACGTTACCGATCTTGTCGCGAAGCTGCAGAAATTGCGCTGGCGTTACGAGAACGGCACGACCGGCAAGGGACGCTCGAGCATGGGCTTCCTGAACGCCACGGGCTGCACGTCGGTCTGGGGCAGCACCTTCCCGTTCAACCCGTACCCGTTCCCGTGGGCGAACCACCTGTTCCAGGATCCCGCATCCATGGCGATGGGCGTGTTCGAAGGCCACATGGTGAAGATGGCGGATGGCTTCAAGGCCGTGCGAATGGCCGAGGAGTTGCTCGCCGGTAAGCACCAAGCCGACGAACAGGAGGACCGCTACCGCTACTTCGGCTGGAAGGACTTCTCGGACGAGGAGTACCACCTGTGTCCGCCCGTAGTCGCGGTCGGTGGCGATGGCGCCATGTACGACATCGGTTTCCAGAACCTGTCGCGCGCGCTGATGTCGGGCAAACCGATCAAGGTGCTCGTGGTCGATACGCAGGTGTATTCCAACACCGGCGGCCAGGCCTGTACCTCGGGCTTCATTGGGCAGATCTCGGACATGGCGCAATTCGGCAAGGCCATCAAGGGTAAGGAAGAGATCCGTAAGGAGATGGGCCTGATCACGATGGCGCACCGCACGACCTATTTCCTGCAGTCGACGATTGCGCATTCCAATCACATGATCGAGGGCTTCGTGCAGGGCCTGATGTCGAGGCGACCTGCACTGTTCAACCTGTACTCGTCTTGCCAGCCGGAACACGGCATTGGCGACGACATGTCGCATCACCAGGCCAAGCTGGCGGTCGAGTCGCGTGCTTATCCGCTGTTCCGATACGATCCGGACGGCGGACCCACGGTCGGCGAATGCCTCGATCTGGATGGCAACCCGAACCCGGACCTCGACTGGCCCGTGGCGAAGGTCGACTTCGTCGACGAGCGCGGCCGTGAGCAGACGATGGAATTGCCGACGACGTTCGTCGACTTCGCGGTCACCGAGACGCGTTTCCGCAAGCAATTCCGCAAGATTCCGCGCGACTCGTGGAACGACGACATGGTCCAGGTCAGCGAGTACCTGGAACTCGACGAGGACGATCGCGAGGGCAAGGTGCCCTTCGTCTGGGCACTCGATGCCAAGCGGCAGCTCAGCCGCCTGCTCGTCTCGGACGCGATGATAGAGTCGGCCGAAGAGCGCAATGCGTTCTGGGTCATGCTTCGTGACCTCGGCGATATCGAGGAGGAAGCCGCCGCCGCGGACGAGGTGCAGATCGAGTCCCGGGTGCGTCAGGAGGTCGTGCAGAAGCTTGCTTCCGGACTGATGGGGCTGGTCAGCGGCAACCAGGCGCTCGACATGGGCGCGATGCTCGAAGCCGTGTCGACGGAGTCCGCCGCGGACCAGAAACCGCAGCTGAAAGCGGTAGAGACCGCTGCGCCGGTTGCCGACGGCGAGTACATGGCGCCGTGGATCGATACCGAGGAATGCACCACGTGCGACGAGTGCATCATTATCAATCCGCAGATATTCGAATATAACGAGGAAAAGAAGGCGGTTATCAAAGATCCCAATGGCGGCCCGTATCGCGACCTGGTCAAGTCTGCCGAGAAGTGCACTGCAGCTGTCATACATCCTGGTCTGCCGCGAGACCGTAGCGCGAAGGACATCGACAAGTGGATCAAGCGTGGGGAGAAGTTCAACTAGCGCTGCTGGTTGATTGACGGCTCTTTAAAGATGCTCGATTGGCTTCGGAAAGACACCTTCAGGCACGGCGTGCACCCGCCCGAGATGAAGGACGACACGGCAGAACTGGCGATTCGCCAGTTCCCGTTCGCGCCTGTGCTGATCGTGCCGCTCAGCCAGCACCTGGGCAAGCCGGCGAAGCCCGTTGTCCGCGAAGGCCAGGAGGTTGTCCGCGGCCAGACGATCGCGGAGCCTGACGGTTTCCTGTCGGTGGCGATGCACGCGCCGGCGTCGGGCATCGTGAGGCGAATAATGCTGGCGCCGAGCATCAACGGCACCAAGGTCGAGAGCGTCTTTATCGAGCCGCTCCCTGCCTCGACGCAGGAAATCGACGATGGCGAGCCTTGCGGACTCGACGCGACGCCCGACGAGATCATCACGGCGATCCAGAACGCCGGCATCGTCGGTCTCGGCGGCGCGGCCTTTCCGACACACGTCAAGCTGAAGCCTCCTGAAGGGAAGCACCTCGACACGCTGTTTATCAACGGGGTGGAGTGTGAGCCTTACCTGACGACCGACTATCGCGTGATGCTGGAGCAGACCGAGGATGTATTCAGGGGCATCCGCTACCTGCTGCGGGCCACCGGAACTTCCAGGGTCATCATCGCCATCGAGGCCAACAAGCTGGACGCGGCGGGGCGCTTCAGGTCGATGTGCCCCGACGACTTGCCCATCGAGGTCAGGGTGTCGCCCGTGAAGTATCCGCAGGGTGCGGAGAAGATGATCTTCAGCGCCTTGATCGGTCGCGAGGTGCCGTCCGGCGGGCTGCCGGCCGACATTAACGCGATCTGCTGCAATGTTGCGACGACGGCCGAGATCGGTCGCCTGTTGCCGCGTGGCCGCGGCATCCAGGAGCGCGTTATCACGATCGGCGGCCCGGGCGTCGCGAAGAAAGGCAATTACCGTATTCCCATTGGCACGCCGGTGCGCTTCGCGCTGGAGCAATGCGCTCCTGTCGAAGATATATCGCGGGTTTTTATGGGCGGCCCCATGATGGGACCGACCGTGTCCAACCTGGATATCCCGATCACCAAGGGCACCTCGGGGATAACGGCCTTTACGACCGCAGAGACGGGCGGGTCGACGGGCAACAAGACGGTCTACCCGTGCATAAACTGTGCGCGCTGCGTAGAGGCCTGCCCGATGTTCCTGAACCCGTCGCAGCTGGGTATTCTCGCCAAGTACGAGGAATACGAGCAGATGGCCGAATCCTGGCACCTGATGGACTGCTTCGAGTGCGGCGCCTGCACGTATGTGTGCCCGTCGCACATCCCGCTGGTCCAGTATTTCCGAATGGCCAAGAAAATGGTCCGTAAGCTGAGTGCCGCCTGATGGCCAGGCTTTTCAAACATCTCGAGATCGGCTCGTCGCCGCACGTCACGGACGGCGCCAGTACCGACGTCATCATGCGCAACGTGTTCCTGGCACTGCTGCCCGTTACGGCATTTGCGATCTACGCCTTCGGTACCGGTGCCGGCCTGGTGATTATCGTCGCGACGGCGAGCTGCGTATTGACGGAACACTGGCTGTGCCGCTGGACCGGCAAGCCCTCCACGGTGGGCGACTGGTCCGTGGCCATCACCGGTCTGCTCTATGGCCTTACGCTGCCACCCGACCTGCCGCTCTGGATGGTGTTCGTGGGCGGAGTGTTCGGCGTGGCCGTCGCCAAGTTCATGTTTGGCGGGCTGGGCATGAACGCCTTCAATCCGGCGCTGGTCGGACGGGCCTTCCTGCAGGCCGCCTTTCCCCAGGCCATGACTCACTGGCAGGTGCCATTCGCGCCGGACCGCTTTGAAGCGATCCCGTCCTCGATCATGACGCTACCGTTCGTGGAACCGGCCTACGACGCGGTCACCACGGCGACACCGCTGGCGCTGATGAAATTCGAAGCACAATTTGCGGGCAGCCGCGAACTGGCGGCCGGTCTTACCTCGGGATCGGTTGGCGAAACCTGCGGCGTCCTGATCCTGCTGGGCGGCATCTACCTGGTGGCGCGCAACATGATGAACTGGCGAATCCCGGCGTCGATCTTTGCGACTGTCGCAGTGATCACATGGGCCTTCCAGCTCCATGACCCGGCGACTTACCCGGGACCGGTATTCATGCTGTTTTCCGGCGGCCTGATGCTCGGCGCCGTATTCATGGCCACTGACATGGTGGCTTCGCCGATTACCAACGCCGGCTGCTGGCTCTACGGCGTGCTGATCGGCGTGCTGGTGGTCGCCATCCGCTTCTGGGGCGGCATGCCCGAGGGCGTGATGTACGCGATCCTGCTGGCCAATGCCGTATCGCCGCACATCGACAACCTGATTCAACCCAGGGTCTTCGGCACCGGAAGGGGGGTAGGATGAATACGCCCGCACCCGTCGAACGCAAACGGACCTCGGCCTGGGAGATGTATCGCGCGATTGTGGGCATCGGCGCATTCTGCGCGCTGCTGATCGTGTCGGTCTTCAATGCCACGGCGGCACGCATCGCCGACAACAAGGCCCGCTTCCTTAGCAAAGCGGTCGCTCAAGTCCTGCCGGCGTCCAATTCGACCGTCGAGGTCAGCGTGGATGGGAGCGGGGCACTGGTTGCGGCCACGGAGTCTGCGGACCTTCCCGTGTTCCTGGGCTATGACGAAGGCGGCGAACTGGTTGGTGCCGTCATCACCGCGCAGGGAATGGGTTACGCCGACAACATTCGGGTCCTGTACGCGTACTCCTTCGAAAAACAGGCGATCACGGGTTTCAAGGTGCTGGAGAGTAAGGAGACGCCCGGCCTTGGCGACAAGGTCGAGATCGAGCCGCACTTCCTCGCCAATTTCGACGCGCTCGATGCGCGGCTGGATGAGGACGGCTCGGCACTGGCGAACGCGATCGTCACGGTCAAGGAAGGCGAGAAGACCGACGCGTGGCAACTCGATGGCATCACAGGTGCGACGATCACCTCAGTCGCCATCGGGGAGATCCTGAACGCGGGGTCCAGTGCCTGGGTGCCTGTGCTCGAGCGGCACGCGCGGGCGTTCGAAGCACCGCTGCCGATGGAGGAGTAGAGCGTGGCGCTGAAGAAAACCAGTCCGACAGACGAGTTCATCAAGGGACTGTGGCGTGACAACCCGGTATTCATCCAGGTGCTTGGCATGTGCCCGGCGCTGGCCGTGTCCAATACTGCGATCAACGCGCTGGCCATGGGAGCCGCAACGACCTTCGTGCTCGTGATGGCCGGTCTGTCCGTATCACTGATGCGCAATTTCATTCCGCGCGAGGCGCGCATCGTCAGCTACATCTGCATCATCGCGACCTTCGTGACCTGCGTGGATTATGCGATCATGGCGATCAGCATCGAGCTGCACCGCGCGCTGGGTGCCTTCATCGCACTGATTGTCGTTAACTGCCTGATCCTGGGCCGCTCCGAAGCGTTCGCGTCCAAGAACAATCCCGGTCGCGCGATTCTCGACGGCCTGGGGATGGGCGTGGGATTCACGTTCGCGTTATTCTTCATCGGCGTCGTGCGCGAGATCCTCGGCAGCGGCACGCTGTTCGGCGTGGAACTGTTCCCCGAGGGTTTCCAGACCTGGACGATCTTCGTTCTGCCCAGCGGCGGCTTCTTCGCCATGGCCGGTTGGTTGCTCGTCGTCAACTGGATCCGGCAGCGCCAGGACGATGCCGCGAAACAGGCTGAAGAGACGGCCAGGGAGGCGGCGTCATGAACGAGCAGGGCTACTGGTCGATTTTCCTGGACGCAGCGCTGATCAACAATTTCGTGCTCGCCTACTTTCTCGGCATATGCCCGTTCTTCGGCGTGTCGGCGAAGCTCGAGACGGCGACCCGCATGGGTGGCGCAGCCACTTTCGTGATGCTCGTCGCGTCGACCTGCGCCTATGTCATCAACATGATTCTCGAAGCAATCAATGCCCCGTACCTGCAGATCATCTCGTACATCCTCGTAATTGCTTCAACCGTGCAGCTCGTCGAAATGCTGCTGCGCAAACTGAGCCCGGCCACGTTCCGGGCGCTCGGTATTTTCCTGCCGCTAATTACGACAAACTGCGCGATCTTCGGCCTGGCCCTGTTTCAAACGAACAAGGGCTACGGTTTCACACAGGCCATCACCTATGCGCTGGGTGCCGGCGCCGGATTCGCACTGGCGCTCGTGCTTATGGCCGGCGTTCGCGAGAAACTCGACCTCGCGGACGTACCCCAACTCGTGAAGGGAACCGCAGCTGCGTTGATCGTGGCCGGTGTATTGTCCATGGGCTTCATGGGCTTCGCGGGGTTGGGCAGATGAGTGTCATTTTTAGCGTTATCATTGCGACGGCCGTTATTGCCGCGCTGATCGTGTTTCGAATTGTCGCGTCCGAGAGCGTCGTGAGAGGCCGGTTGAAATCCGGTTGCCCCGATGCCGACAGCGATTCATCGTCGTGCCAGCACGGCTGCAGTTCCGCCCGATCTGCCGCCGATTCCGCGCGCGACTGTAAAAGAAGGAGAACTTCTCATGCGTCTTGAAGACTACCCGAAAGAACCTCGTTTCTCGGCGAAAGTGCTGAAATCCGAACCAATCAACGACGAAGGCGCAGACGTGGAAGTCCGCGAGCTCGTGCTGGAGGTCGACAGGCCCGAGTTCCATTTCGATATCGGACAGAGTATCGGCGTGCTGGTCGAAGGACCGAAGGAGTTCGGCAGTTCGGTACACCACCGGCTGTATACGGTTGCCGATACGCCAGGTGCAGCGGGCAAGGGCAAGCCCGAGGTGACGATCGTCGTCAGGCGCTGCAATTACATCGACGATTACAGCGGTGAAGAGTACGAAGGCGTCAGTTCCAATTACCTCTGTGACCGCAGGCCGGGTGACAAGCTATCGATCACGGGCCCATTCGGCCTGGCGTTCAAAGTGCCGGAGAACAAGAATGCCAACCTGCTCCTGATTGGTCTCGGTACCGGCATCGCACCGTTCCGTGCTTTCCTGAAGCATATCTACCAGGAGGTCGGTGACTGGGAAGGCAAGGTACGCCTGTTGCATGGCGCGCGCTCGGGCCTCGAGCTGCTTTACATGAATGACAAGCGCGACGATTTCGCGCTGTACTACGACGAGGACACCTTCGAGGCCATCCAGGCGCTGAGTCCGCGCCCGAACTGGGCCGACCCGATCGCGTGGGATTACGCGATCGAAGATCGCAGCGAAGAAATCCTGGGTATACTCGATGATGAAAACACTTACGTGTACGTTGCCGGGCTGGTGCCGATTCGCGATGCGCTCGACAAGGTATTCGCCAACATGGTCGGATCGGCCGAATCATGGTCGAAGAAGAAAACTGAACTCAAGGAAGCAGGTCGTTGGGTCGAACTCTTGTACTAGGCGCTGCGGTCCTGACAGGTACTCATGGCTGTTAAACTCGCGCGAGGCGTCGTCGCGCCGATCCTGACGCCGTTCAACGACGACTCGTCGGTCGCGACCGACCTGTATGTTACCCACGCGCACTGGTTGTTCGAGCAGGGTTGCGCTGCAATCGCGCCTTTCGGCACGACCGGCGAGGCGCTCTCCGTCGGCATCGACGAACGCATCGCCGCAATTCGAGCGCTCGTTGACTCGGGTATCGATCCGGCGCACCTGGTTCCGGGTACCGGCCTGACGAATGTCGCCGACACGGCGCGGCTATCACGCGCGTGCCTGGACATGGATTGTACGGCAGTGATGACCCTGCCGCCGTTCTATTTCAAGGGCGTTACCGAGGACGGCCTGTACGACTATTTCGCTCAACTCATTGACGCAATCGGCGACGATGCACGGATCTTCCTCTATCACATTCCACCCATCGCCATCGTGGGCATTCCCCCAACGCTGGCCGCACGTCTGCACGAGGACTTTCCGCAGCAGGTTGTCGGCATCAAAGACAGCTCGGGCGACTGGGAAAACACCCTTGCGCTGCTCGACATCGATGGCCTTGTCGTCTATCCCGGTTCCGAGTTGCCATTGCTCGAGGCCCTCGAACTTGGTGCTCCGGGCTGTATCTCGGCGACGGCCAATCTCAATGCCGCTGCGATCGCGGCAGTCATAGCGGCATACGATAGTGGCGATACCGAACTTGCCCGGTTACTACACGAAGACGTCAGGCGTTTTCGTACGACGGTGCAGGACTATGCGCCGATCCCTGCGCAGAAAAGACTGCTCGCCACGGCCACAGGCGACGGGCGTTGGGCCAACGTTCGCCCACCGCTGACTGCGATGCCCGAAGAAGCGGGGCGCGAACTCGGCGCACTGTTGCCGCAACTAGTGCTCTAGCGCTGCCCGCACGGCGTCGATCGACGGATCGATGACATGCGGCTCTGGCGCGGCCCGGCGTGCGCCGGCCACATCCTTGAGGCCGCTCCCCGAAACGAGGCAAACGACAAGCTCGTCGGCTGCCACCGTCTTGTCAGCAAGCATTCGCTTCAGGGCCGCCCAGGGCGCGGCCGCCGCGGGCTCGGGAAAGACGCCGGACAGGCGTGACATTTCGGTTATCGCGTCGAGGATTTCGTCATCGGGAATTTTCACAGCCTCGCCACCCGATTCGATGATGGCCCGCACGGCAGCAAGCCCGTCGCGCGGCCGGTCTACGGCGATGGAGTCGGCGACGGTGCTGGCGGTGACCGCTTCGATGCTGACCTTCCTCCAGTCGATCCCTTCTTCGCCCGCCGCGCGCAGCGCGTCGACGGTATTGCAGATGGCCGCACTCGATTCGGACTGCACGCAGTCGATCCTTGGCAGTCGGTCGACCAGGCCGACGGCCTGCAGGTCTCGCCAGCCCTTCCACATGCCGCTCAGCAGGTTGCCGTCGCCCGTCGGCACGATGACGCGATCGGGGGCCCGCCCGTCGAGGCTTTCCCAGATCTCGAATGCGCAGACCTTCTTGCCTTCCCTCGTGAACGGGTTGTAGCCGGTGCTGCGATTGAACCAGCCGAATTCATCGGATGCGGCCAGGCACAGATCGAAAGCGTCATCGTAGTTGCCGCGCACAGCCAGCACGGTCGCGCCGTATGACAGCGATTGTGTGAGCTTTGCGGGCGGTGCGGTTTCCGGCACGAATACGATTGCCGGAAGCCCGACAGATGCCGCGACGCAGGCGAGGGATGACGCTGCATTCCCGGTACTGGCCACGGACACGACGTCAGCACCCAGGTCCATGGCTCTGCGAACCACGATCGCGCTGGCTCTGTCTTTGCTGGACGCGCTCGGGTTTACCGTGTCGTCCTTAAGGTACAGGTTACGTAGTCCCAGCGACTCGCCAAGGCGTCGTGCCGGGTACAGTGGCGTCCTGCCGATGCGTAGCGGAAATCGCTCCGCGGGCCTCTGTACTGGCAGGAATGCCGAGAACGTAAAGATCGATCGTGCCCGGTCGATTCCCGAGCGTTCGATCCCCTCGATGACCGCGTCATAGTCGTAGGTGATCTCCAGGTTTCCGCCGCACGCCGGACACAAAAAGCCCGCGAAGTCCGCCGATTGCTGTTCCGCACAAGCGATACAAAGATATCCGTTCATATTCCGTCCGCTAAGGCACTATGTGTGTGCCGTGAGTCCCCTGCAACGCGCCGTCAATGTGGTGCGGCTGAGTGATAATCACCTCGCGGCCGCCCTGTTCGAGAAAGGCCAGCGCGCTCTCGATCTTCGGCCGCATGCTGCCCGGCGCGAAGTGTCCTTCTTCGAGGAAGCGACGACACTCCGCGGTAGTCATGTGATCGATGTCGACTTGCTCCGCCGTGCCGAAATTGAGCGCCACCTTGTCAACATCGGTGGAGATGATTAGCTTTTCCGCGCCGAGTGCAGTCGCGAGCAGGCACGACGCGGCGTCCTTGTCGATGACAGCAGGGCGGGGCCGGAGCGTGCCGTCGGGTTTGTAGACAACCGGGACGCCGCCACCGCCTGCTGCAATGACGAGCGTGCCGTTGTCCAGCAGCGTTCGAATCGTCGGGAGTTCGATGATTTCGAGCGGTGTGGGCGACGCGACCATGCGCCGCCAGCCACGACCCGCGTCCTCGCCCACGACCCAGCCGTCCTCATCCTCGTGCTGCCGGGCCTCTTCCTCGCTCATGAACGGGCCGATTGGCTTACTGGGTTCGCTGAAGCTAGGGTCCTGCTCGTCCACAACGGCCTGCGTCACGATCGCAACGACCTCCTGCCTGACGCCATGGTTGAGAAACTCGTTCTGCAGGCATTGCGCGATTTGCAGGCCGATCGAGCCCTGCGTGTCGGCAACGCAGTTCGCGAGCGGTACCTGGTGAATGACGTCCCTCGCGAGTTCCGAACGCAGCAATACGAATCCCACCTGCGGCCCGTTGCCATGGGTGATCAGTACGCGGTAGCCGCGCTCGACGATGGGTACGATGTAGTGGCTCGTCTCGCCGGCCGTCCTGTACTGGTCGAGCACATCCATGTGTTCGCGATCCTTGATCAGGGAGTTTCCCCCGATCGCGATAACGACCAATGGCTTGTCGGAAATTGATCTGGTCATCGGCGCGCCTCGTTACATCGTCAGAGCCATGAGCGCTTTGGCGGTATGGAGGCGGTTCTCGGCCTCGGGATACACGCGCGACTGCGGACCGTCGATGACGGCGTCGGTGACTTCAGCGCCGCGGTCAGCCGGCAGGCAGTGCATGTAAATTGCCCGTTCCCTGGCGCGGGCCATCATCGTTTCGTCGCAGATCCAGTGGCGGTACTGCTGGGCCACGCGCATTGCTTCCTCGGTATTGCCGAACAGCGCCTCCACGCCCCAGCTTTTCGGGTAGACGATGTCGGCATCGGCAAACGCGTCCTCCATGTTGTCGGTCACTTCGAACGAACCACCTGAACGTTCGGAATTCGCGCGCGCCAGGCGCATCGGCTCGTCCATGAGCGCGTACTCCGGAGGATGGGCGAGCGTCACGTCCATGCCGAATCGGGTCATGAGCATGATCAGCCCCTGCGGTACGGACATAGGTTTGACGTAGCTTGGCGCGTACGCCCAGGACACAGCAATCTTTATATCTTTCAAGTCTTTACCGAACTCTTCGCGAATCGTCATAAGGTCTGCCAGGTTCTGGCAGGGGTGGTCGACGTCGCACTGCATGTTGATGACGGGCACCGACGCGTATTCTGCGACCTCGCGCATGTAGGCCTGCCCCTCGCCGGGAAAGAGATCGTGGCGAATCATGATGCCGTGCCCATAGGTCGACAGAATCGTGCCCATGTCCTTGGGGCTCTCGCCATGAGCGATCTGCGAGGTTTCCGAATCGATGAAGTGCGCATGGCCGCCGAGCTGCGTCATGCCGGCCTCGAACGAATTACGCGTGCGTGTCGACTTGTCAAAGAAGATCAGGAACGCGGTCTTGTGTGCGAGGTGCAGCGTCGGCACGCCGTTCCTGAATTCGTCCTTGAGATGCGTGGCAGTGTCCAGCGCGAGCTCGATCTCGTCATCTGACCAGTCCTGTGTCATGAGCCAATCGCGCCCTTTCATGTGCCCGGGTATGGGTGTTGCTGTTCGTGTCATTGTGAATGCTCCCCGTTATCTAGCCCTTGGCGAACTCGTCCACGAGTGCCGCATAAAACGCGGCCGCGCCGACGAGATGCTCGACCTCGGTCTGTTCATTGGGCGCATGGGCAAAACGTTCATGGCCCGGTCCGAAGCCGATCGTAGGAATCTCATGCATGCCGGCTGTCGCCACGCCGTTCGTGCTGAACGTCCAGTGCCCGATTTCGGGTTCTGCGTCGAAGGTTTCCCGGTATGCGCCGAGCGCAGCCTGGACCGGAGCCTCATTCTCGGGCGTCTCCCAGGTCGGGTAGTACTTGCGCGTCGGGTAGGTCAGCCCGGTGTAACTCGGGACCGCATAGTCGAGGACCCTGACCGTCGCGTCTGCTGCCTTGACCGCAGGCAATGCAAGAATCTCCGCGACAGAGGTTGCCTCGGTCTCGCCGATCGTCAAGCGGCGGTCGAGGTGTATCGTGCAGCCGTCGGCCACGGCGCACAGGCTTGGCGACGTCGACCGGATCTCGCTGATCGTCACCGTGCCCTTACCGAGCGGGTCGCGGGGCTCGAGTCGGTCGTTGAGCTCCTCGATGTCGGCAATGATGCCGGCCATCTTGTAAACCGCATTGTCGCCGCGTTCCGGTGCGGAGCCATGACAGGACAGGCCGGACGTATGCACTTCGATCTCCATGCGGCCCCGGTGTCCACGGTAGACGCGCATACTGGTGGGCTCCGTGATCACGACGAGATCCGGCCGCAGCCCATCCTCGTTGATGATGTACTGCCAGCAGAGACCGTCGCAGTCTTCCTCCTGGATGGTCGCGGTCGCATAAAACGTCACGTTGTCGGGGATACCGCGCTTCTTGAGGATTGCGCCCGCGTAGACACTCGAGGCGACGCCGCCTTTCATGTCGCTCGCGCCGCGCCCGTAGAGGATGCCGTCCTCGATCTCGGCCGAGAAAGGGTCGCGCTCCCAGAGTTCGGGGTCGCCCACGTCCACGATGTCGCAGTGGCCATCAAATGCGATGACGCGCGGCCCTGTGCCGATGCGGCCGAGCACGTTGCCCATGGGATCGACCGTGACTTCGTCGTAGCCGATGTCGAGCATCTCCTGGCGGATGCGTTCGACCACGGCACCTTCCTCGGAACTCAACGATGGAATACGAATGATGTCCTGCATGAACCGGACGAGATCCGGTTTGATCTCCAGTGCAGCGGAGTAGTAACTACTGCTCATTTTCCGTCTCCGGGGTGGTTGAATGCGTCGATCAGGCGGTCCCACTCGTCGACGACGTCTTGCGAAAAGACCTGCTTCCAGAAATCGGTGTCCCAGAGCTGCCGCAGTTCTTCGACTGACCGGCCCTGTTGTTCTGCCCAGGTGAAGTACTTGAAGTTGTGCAGCGCCTTTTGATCGGCATAGCCCAGTTCGCGCAGATGGTCGGTGGTCGTGCCCTGCAGGTAACGGCCATAATGCTGGTCCGCAAGGTGCGTCGTGTAGGGCCCGTGAGCCTGCTGCATCTCCCGCATCCGCGAGGAGTAAAGTTGCATGGAATCCGTGAGGGGTATGAAGATCACGTCCCGGCTGTCCATGTCGTAGTAGCGCGCCGCCTTGATGCCTGCGACAAGGTTACAGATGCCGGATATCCCGATGTCGCCAAGGGTCCCGATCGTCGCCGCGTCGACGCCCTCGCGGCGCAGGCACCGCTGGCCCTCCTGCTCATTGAAGAGGCGCATCAACTGCATCGCCTGTTCATCGTCAACTGCCGCGACGAGGTTGGTGTTGCGCACGTTATGGATCCAGGGGACGTGCTTGTCGCCAATGCCCTCTATGCGGTGATCGCCGAATCCGAACTGCAGCAGAGTCGGGCATTGCAGCGCTTCGGTAGCGACCACCCGGATTTCCGGGTGAAGGGTGCGCAGGTAATCGCCCGCGGCGATCGTGCCGGCCGAACCCGTTGCGCTGACGTAGCCGGACAGGCGTCGGCCATCCGCGTAGTGGTTCCGAAAGACCTCCTCGATAAATGTGCCGGTCACGTGGTAATGCCAGATGGCATTGCCGAATTCCTCGAACTGGTTGAAAACGACGATCGAGTCGCCGCGTTCGTGCCTGAGTTCCCAGCACTTGTCGTAGATTTCCTTGACGTTGGACTCGGTTCCGGGCGTCGCGATGATCTCGTCTGTGCCAATCTCCCTGAGCCACTCGAAGCGTTCAGTACTCATTCCCTCGGGAAGGATGGCGACGGCCGGGCAGGCGAGGAGGGCGCAGTCGTATGCGCCGCCCCGACAATAATTGCCCGTGGACGGCCAGACGGCCTTTTGGGTGTCGGGATCGAAAGTGCCCGTCACGAGGCGCGGGACGAGGCATCCGTAAGCTGCGCCGACCTTGTGTGCGCCTGTCGGGAACCACTTGCCGAGTATGCCGATAATTGTCGCGTCAATGCCCGTCAACTCCGGGGGGAACTCGATCCAGTTGCCTTCGCCGAAGCCGCCGCCGCGTTCCACGGCCTCGTTCTTCCATGTGATCCGAAACAGGTTGGCCGGGTCGAGATCCCAGAGTCCGACGTCCTCGAGCCGAGACATTATCTCCGGCGGTACGAGCGTCGGGTCCTTCTGCTGCGCGATGGTTGGCAAGAGTATGCCCTGCGCATGGGCGCGAGCCTTGCTTCTTTCCAGTACTTCCTCGCGAATATCGGGTATCAGTTTCACTGTACCGCTCCAAGGTCAATCGTAGGGATAGGCTCCCGGTCGCCCCAGGCCAGTTCGACCTCGGTCGCGCCGGCCTGAATCGCGCGCAACAGTTCGTCCTGGTCGACGGGCAGGCTGCGAACCCGCACGCCGGTGGCCCGGAAGATCGCGTTCGTGATGGCGGGGCTTGTCGGGATGCTCGGCAATTCGCCAACCCCTTTGGCGCCGAACGGACCGCTCGCGGTTTCGTGTTCGACGATGTGCGAGATTATTCTCGGTGCGTGAATAATACTCGGTGTCTTGTAGCGTGCCATGACACTGGTCCAGGGAGCGCCGTCTTCCTGGATGTAGTGTTCGGTAAGCGTGTAGCCGATGCACATGACGATGCCGCCCTCGATCTGGCCTTCGAGCGTGAGCGGATTGAGGGCGCGGCCGACATCGTGTGCCGCAATGATCTTACGTACGGCGACTTCACCGGTTCGCATGTCGATTTCGCAGAGCGCTGCCTGCGCGCAGAATCCGAACGCCACGTGCATGTCGCCACCCGTGCCGAGTGGTCGCGTCTTCGGGGCCCAGTACTCGTGCTGTGCCTTGATGAGTTCGCCAGGCGCGGCATTGGCGAGACGGCTGGCGACTTCGCGGGCGGCGAGACGCGCGGCATTGCCGCTGACGAACGACTGGCGGCTCGCTGTTGTGGGCCCGCCGTCGGGACACCAGTCGGTATCCCCGAGCAGGACACTCACTCGTTCCCGCGGGATACCCAGTTCTTCGGCAGCGCAGGCCGCCAGCACGCCGGGCAGGCCCTGGCCCATTTCGGCAGAGGAAATTCGCACTTCGGCCATCAGGCCCTGTTCGGGATCCCGCCACGCTTCGACCTCGGCTGTGGCTTTGTCCGGCGCACCGCCGCCGAGCCCCGTGTTCTTGTAGCCCACGGCGAGACCCCAGGCGAAACGCCGGTCACCGTCTTCCCAGGTCCAGCGGAAGTCGCCGTCGCGCATGTCACGGGCGACCTTGTCGAGACACTCCTTGAGACCAACACTGTCGCGCATGATCTGCCCCGTCGAAGTCTCGGAGCCGACGTCGAGCGCATTCTTCCTGCGGAATTCCACCGCGTCGAGACCGAGTTCGTCGGCCAGGATGTCCATGTTGCTCTCGACCGCAAAGCAGCTTTGCGTCACGCCGAAGCCACGGAACGCACCGCATGGCACATTGTTCGTGTAAGTGGCGAAGCAGTCGACCTTGACGTTTGGCACCTCGTAAGGACCTGTCGCGTGGGTCGTGGCACGTGTGAGTACCTTTTCGCTCAGGCTCGCATAGGCGCCGCCGTCGCCGTAGAGCGTTGCCTGCACCGCGGTGAGCCTGCCGTCGCGAGTCGCGCCTGTGCGCATCCTGATAACGGTGGCATGGCGCTTCGGATGCACCATGAGGCTCTCCTGGCGCGAGTACAGCATCTTCACCGGGCGCCCGGTCGCCTGGGCGAGTAATGCCACGTGAATCTGGCCGGCGATGTCTTCCTTGCCACCGAAGCCGCCGCCCATCAACGTTGCAACGACCCGAACCTCGTCCGGTTCAACCCCGAGCGCTGCAGCCGCCTGGTCGCGATCCGTGTAAGGGATCTGGCTGCCGACGTAGATCGTCGTTTTCGGATGTTTCGCGGTTTCGCCGCGGACGGCACACTCGTCGAGGTCGCCGCCGAAGTCAGCCGGGTCGTAAGCGGCGGGCACGCCGATCGAGCACTCGGGCTCGAGGAACAGGTGTTCGGTAGTCGGTGTGCGATAGGTGCGGTCGACAAGGACGTCGGCCGCGTCGAAGCCGACGTCGATATCGCCTTTCTTGACCTTGATGTGCTTGAGAAGATTGCCATCCGGGCGTTCGTCGTGGACGAGCGGGGCATCGGGCAGCAGCGACTTGACCGGGTCGGAAACAATGGGAAGTTCTTCGTAGACGACGTCGATCAGTTCGAGCGCCTCGGCGGCGATTCTGTCCGTGTCCGCCGCGACGATGGCCACGGCGTCTCCCACGTAGCGGACCTTGTTGCCGCACAGCACCGGCCAGTCGATACTGACCACGCCGTGGCCGTTGCGGCCCGGTACGTCCTCATGCGTCAGGACGGCGTGAACGCCCTCGAGTGCGCGCGCGGCCGTCGTGTCGATCGAACGAATCCTGGCGTGCGCGATGCCCGCACGTTTCGTGCGGGCGTGGAGCATTCCCGGAAACTTGTAGTCGTCGGTGAAGCGTGCGCTGCCCTTGATCTTCGCGAGCGCGTTTGGATTCGGCAACGGCTGGCCGATTACGCTACCTGGTTCGCGCGTATCCGGCAGATAGGGCCGTACGTCCTGGCCGGACGCCTGCAGGATTGCATTGATCACGCTCTGGTATCCCGTGCAACGACAATACGAGTCCTTCAGAGCGTTGCGGATGTCCTGTTCCGTTACGGTTTCGCCGTCAGCCTGTTTTCTGTCGAGCAGGCCTTTGGCCGTCATGATCAGTCCGGGCGTGCATATGCCGCACTGGACAGCGCCGTGATCCAGGAATGCCTGCTGCAGGGCATGCAGCTCGCCGTGGTGCGACAGTCCCTCGATGGTCTGCACATCACAGCCCTGGGCCTTGAATGCCGGGTAGACGCAGCTCACAACCGGCGTGCCGTCGACGAGAACCGTGCAGATGCCACATTCGGCCTCGGCGCAGCCGACCTTGGTGCCGGTCAGCCGCAGATCTTCGCGCAATACTTCGGACAGGTAACGCGACTCCGGCACATCGATATCGATGCTGGCACCGTTGACGATCATTTGCAGACGACTCATTGCGGTGCTCCCGCACGCCGGACCGCGGTTGACAGGATGATCGGCAGGTAGGTGCGAATCATTGTCTCCCGGTACTCGCGGGTCGCACGGTACTTGCTCGCCCGCAGTTGCACGTTCTCGAGAGCGACATCCGCCGCGCGCGCGAACCGGGATTCCACTGCAGGGCCGCCGACGAGGGCTTCGGCGACGGGCTCGGCCGACCAGGGCACGGGCCCGACGGGCCCCATGCCGATGGTTGCGGCCGCTATCCTGTTTTCGCTATCGAGCTCTATGCGCGCGGCCATCGAGATGATCGGCAGGCAGAGTCCCTGCGGTCGCATGACGCGGTGAAAGGCGGAGCCCTCGCTTGCGCCCAGCGGCCGGAATCGAATACGCGTCAGCAACTGCCGGTGCCGGTCGATGATGCTGCGGCCGGGTCCTTCGAAAGAGTCTTTGACTGGCACCCAGCGAGTCGTTTCGCGAGAGGCAATCTCGATTTCGCCACCAAGAGCGAGCAGACCGATCGTGCCGTCTCCTGCAGGCAGCGCGTGAGCGACGTTTCCCGCGAGCGTGCCGACGTTCCGAACCTGCGGGCCACCGATAACGCCACAGCTCTCCGCCAGGCAGGTGCCGTAGCGCCGGATCGTGGCGTCATTGACGATCTGCGTGTGCGTGACGCCACAGCCGATTACGATGAAACCCTCCTTCTCCGTGATGGCGCCGAGACCGCCGATACGCGAGGCGTCGACGACGGCGTCGAACGGACGCCGCAGGCCGCGGCGCGTCTCGACGAGCAGGTCGGTCCCGCCGCCGACGACGCGCGCCTTGCCATCGTATCCGTGCAACACGGCGAGGGCCTCTTCCACCGTAGTTGGCATGTGATAGTTCAATGAATTCGCCCCCAGATTGCGGGTGCGCGCTCGGCACAATGCGCTCGGATAGCTTCCTCATCGAGGTGCGGGATCTGACCGTCCTCGACGATGACCTTGCCGCGGGCGATCGTTGTGCGAACCCGCGTAAAACTCAGCCCGAACAGCAGGTGCCCGTAAAACGACTCGGCGTTCAGCGGTGTGAAGGGCACATAGTCGGGAATGATGATGTCGGCGAGCTGCCCCGTCGCGAGCGCGCCCCTTGGTTCACGGCAAATACGGTTGCAGATACTGCGATTGTTCCTGAGAAGGATGTCGCAGGCTTCCGGGAACGCTACGGTCGGGTCGCGGTGGTAGGTACGCTGGTGCAGGTACATTGCGCGTGCCTGCGAGATCATGTGTGAGGACATGCCGTCGGTACCCACGCCGACTGTGACGCCGTGCTTGAGCATGTCGAGAATCGGCGCCACTCCAAGCCCGTTATTCATATTCGACTCGGGGTTGTTGACGAGCATGGAATCCGTTGAGCGCAGGAGATCGAGTTCGCGCGATTCGAACAGGACGCCGTGCACGAAGATCGTTTTCGGCCCGGGAATGCCGAAATCGAGAAAGCGATCCATGATGCGCCGGCCATAGCGATCCATCGTCGTTTGCACATCGACCTCGTCTTCGGCCGCGTGCACGTGAAAGCCCGCGTCCAGAGAGTTACCGATATCGGCGCAGCGGTCGAGCGTGCGTGTGCCAAGCGTCAACAGTGCATGCAGGCCGAACATCGCTTCCATCTGTCCATCGGTCGCATCGCGACACTTGCGGATGTAACGCGCGTTCTCCTCGATGCCTTCACCCGGCTGGTTCCTGTCGGACACTTCGTAGCACAGGCAGCCGCTCAGTCCGACATCGCGGAACGCTCGTTCAACCTGGTCGAGACTGCCGTCCCAACAGGACGGCGAGGCGTGGTGGTCGATGATCGTCGTGCAGCCGGCGCGAGCGGCATGCATGACCGCGAGCAGGGCCGAATAGTAGACATCCTCGAAGTCGAGCGCGGCGTCGAGCTTCCACCAGAGGTTCCTGAGGGTCTCCTCGAAGTTGGTGGCGGGCGGGCCCGGTGGCGTAAAGCCGCGGGCGAAGGTCGAATACAGGTGGTGGTGTGCATTGATCAGGCCCGGCATCACGAGACTGCCGCGCGCGTCGATCGTGCGGTCGACCTTGTAGGTGTTGGCGGGGAAGTCGCCGACATCGATGATGTGGTTGCCTTCGACATACACGCTGCCGTTTTCGATGAATCGATTGTCCTCATCGAGTGTGACCAGGTGACCGTTCTTGATCAGCAGCGAACTCATTTCATTCCTCGTATCCCGGTTGCGCAATCCGTCCGCCGGGTTGCGGGCTGTTGGTCAGCGGCAGGTAGGGCATCGATTGCAACAGTCCCCGCAACAGAACGTACATCTCGGCGCAGGGTTCAAGCGATGACGATCCCGGTTGTCCCGTGGCCTCGAGCTGCCTTACGTCGAAGCTGTCCGGGTCCAGGCGAGCCTTGAATGCCGGCGCGTAATAATCGAGCCCACCGTTCAACTCGATGCGATGCGTCTCATCCTGCCAGCGGCCTTCCATGGCCCAATGCTCTCCGTCCTTCTCAATAAGGAACGCGTTGTCGGGTTGTGCCTCGAACTCGCTCCGCTCGGTGTAGAGTCGCGGTTTGTCGCGGTATGGCCGACCGGACGTCGGGCAGAATGTCGTGCAGTTGCCGCACTCGTTGCAGAGATCGGTGAGAACCGCGACCTGTGACGGTTGCGCGATTTCGAAAGTCTCGCGCTCATTGCTGTACGCGTGTGTGTCGTCGTCCAGCTTCGGCAATGAGACCGAGAAGGGCTGGATAGGGTAGGTCAGGAGAGCGAGGTTGGGGCACACGCCGACACAGAGACTGCAGTAGGTATCGCAGTCGAGGCAGCGAGACGCCTCGGCTCGCGCCTCGTCCTCGCCGTAGGTAAGGACGACCTCGTCGAAATTGCGGCGTGAGCCGGGATCGGTCTGCGGCGCAGGGATACGTCTTTGTACCTGTCCACGCTTCCGGACCAGGGCAGGCACATCATCCTGTTGCCGGCGCAAGCGATTGCCTGCCGGTGCTGTGCGACGCAGGATGCCATCAGCAATGGCTTTGCCCGCGGCGGCAGCTTTAACAATGGACGCGGGACCATCGTTGACGACATCGCCACCGGCGTAGAGGCCGGGTACGGACGTCTCGAACGTCTCCGGGTCGACGTCGATGTAGCCTCGTTCGTTGATCCTGACCGGCTCATCCTCGAGGAAATCCAGGACGGCGTGCTGGCTGATCGCCATGATCAGGGTGTCGAGCGGCACGTCGAAATACGAGTCGGGTATGGCCTGCGGAATCTTCCTTCCCGACGCGTCGAAATCGCCGGTGTACCGTGTACGATTGCACTGCAGCGCACGCAGCCTGCCGCCTTCGACTATCAGCGAGTCAGGCTTCGCCATCTCAATGATGTCCACGCCTTCCGCGGCGAGCTGTTCGATCTCTTCGCGGTCCGCGGGCATCTGGTCAATTGTGCGTCGGTAAATCAGCGTCACGTTGCGGCTGTTCTGGCGCCAGGCAACGCGGGCGCAGTCCATCGCAGAATCGCCGGCGCCGATGATGCCCACCCTGTTACCGATCGTGAGGGCTCGGTTTTCGCGCGATCTTCTCAGGAACTCCAGGGCATCCACGACATCGTCGCACTCCTCACCCGACAGCGCGAGCGTCTTGCTCCGCTGCGCCCCGGCCATGATGACTATGTACTCGAAACCGTCCTGGCGCAGCTCGGACAGCTGGATATCCTTACCCACGCGCACGTTGTAGTGAACCTCGACGCCCAGCTTCTCGAGCACAGCAAAGTCCCGGTCGAATACTTCTTGCGGAAGCCGGTATTCGGGCACGACACCGCCAACCATGCCGCCGCCATAGTCGTGCTCCTCGAAGATCTCGACGTGCATGCCTGCGGCTACGAGTTCCTGGGCCGCCGACATTCCCCCGGGTCCCGCGCCGATGATCGCCACCTTGCCTGTTGCGATGTCGCTCGTCTTTCGCGGTGCGTGATCGGAGTTCGCATCGAGGATGAATCGTTTGATGTCCCTGATCGCCAGCGGCTCATCGATATGCGTGCGCACGCAGACGTGTTCGCACTGGTGATCGCAGACCCTGCCCAGGATGCACGGGATCGGATTGTCACGTCGCACGATACGCTCCGCCTCGGACAGTTTGTCTTCGCGAACCGCGGCCATGTATGCCGGAACGTCCTGTTCGAGCGGGCATTCGTCGGTGCATGGCGCTTTGATGCAATCGAAGGCTTCGAGCGGGCGGCGCGTCTTGGTATGCGACCTGTCGAATCCGCTCTTGATATTGTCGGCGTCCGTCGTCGATCTCGTCGCGTAATCCGACAGGTTGCGCATGGCAGCAGACCGCACGTCGGTGTCGCCGCCAGATTTATTCACAATGAACTCCGAAATACTCGTCGCCCCCGCCGCCGCCATGGCAGATTCGACAGCTTCCACATAGTCGAGAAGCCTCAGGTAGCCACCTGTTCTGAGCAGGTCCGAGCAGACGGTGACGGTCTGCATCCCGGCGGCCAGCAGGTTTGGCGTATTCGACCGTGTGGCCCCGGCCGAGAATGACAGCGGCAGCTCGCCGGCAAACTCTTGCGCCAGTTTGTCTGCGAGGTTCACGGTGATCGCGTGTAACGGCCGGCCGGAGAGATAAGACATCTCTTCCGCAGGGTTGAAGACGGTCCGCGTATTCCTGACTTCGAGCGTATTCGAGAGTTTTACACCAAACGCCCGGCCGCTATTCCGTGCGACATCGCGGAGGTTCGTAATGATCGGAACGGCATCGTCAAAAGCCAGGTCGTGCTCGAACGCAATGTCAGGGACTTCAACGTCCGTGTACTTCAGCTGCTCGTTCAGGAGTTCACGTACGCGTCCAGGTCCCAGCAACGTAGGGTTGCACTTGACGTAGGTGTGCAACAGCCGGTCCTGGATAAGGTACGTGCTGATCTTCTCGATTTCCCCGGGGGGGCAGCCGTGCATCGTGGAAAGCGTCACGTTGTCCGATATGCAATCGGGAATTTCAAGGTCGAGCACGGCGGGATAGAAGCGTGCCACCTGCTCCACTATGTCGTCCTTGTAAATGGAGCAGTCACGCATTTGCGCCAGGAACCACTGCATGTTGGGTTGCTTGATGCCTGCGAGGTCATAACCGACGCTCATGTTGAAGACTACGGCAGGGCTGTCGCCAGGAAAGCCGAGTTTGTGATGCAGTGCATGGATCAGTACCCAGGCTCGCAGGTACTCATCGAACGATTCATGGACCTTCAGCTCCTGGGACCATTCGACGTTATACCCTTCGTCCTGCATGTCGATGCAGGGCTTGCTGACATCCAGTTCATCGAGGGTCTGCACGGTCTTGAGCTCGATATACCGTGCTCCACAGAGCCATGCCGCGATGATGTTCTGTGCCATCTGCGTATGCGGGCCGGCCGCTGGCCCGAATGGCGTATCGATTAATTGATCGAATACCGCCGTGCGGCAGGGATGGTTCGGGCGCGGTACGAAAAAATGCTCCCGGGGAATACCGAAAGCGGAGTCGCGGCTATCCAGTTCCCCGAATAGCCAGCTGGCTAGTTGTTCTGTCGATATTGGCCGGAACAACTCGGACATGGTCAAGCACCTCCCGTAGTTCCGAAACCAACCGATCGTTACAGGGGAATTGAACCTTTTATGGCCGAGATGGGGAAATACGCACTTGCCGCAAGGGCGTAGTTCCACGCATCGGCAGGCGCCATGGGCCCTTGAGGAGCCGAGTCGCAGCAAAAACCTCTGGTGAGGGGCTAAAGAAAGCCCGAAATCGGCCGATTAAGCATTTAGTAAGTTATTGATTCCAGTGAGTTCCCCGAGTGAAGCTGCAATCTGCGTTGCATAAAGTTGCTCTGACGGTGCTGGCGTTGCTATTGGCGGCGCCGGCATTGCCGGCAAATGGCAGTGCCGAAGCGCCGTTTCGCTTCTACACGGTGCTCGATGGCCTGACCCAGTCGGGCGTCGTCGACATCGAGCAGGACCAGGCCGGGTACCTCTGGTTCACGACGGCTCGCGGACTCAACCGCTACGACGGCAAGGAGTTCGATCAATATACGATTTCGGACGGTCTGCCCAACAACTCGTTGACCGCGCTGCACGTCAGCGCAACGAACTCCGTCTGGGTTGGAGACGCGCGCGGGGGCATCACGGCCATCCATGGCGCACGCGTGGTGCACACGATAGAGCCGTTCAACCAGGACAACCACCCGGTTCTCGATATCGAACTGGTCGGTACTCGCAAGTTTGCGGTCCTCGAAAATGTGGGGATCATCGAGATTACGACGGACAACCGGCAGTTCGGAACCCGGCATCTCGCCGGCGATGAAAGCATGGGCATCTCCAACATGTCGGTATTCGGTGAAGAGATCTGGGTCGAGTCGACAACCGGCCTGTACAGGCTCATGGTCGGCGGGACGCCGCGCCTCGAATTGCTGTCCGAGTCGGTGCGCAATGTTCACGTCGACAGGGCGGGCACCCTGTGGGTCGCTGATGCTGACAGCAACGTTGGCATCTGGCGGGACGGCGTCTTCGACAAGCTGACGAAGATAGAGGCTGACAAAGATATTGTCAGCATCGCGACGGATCGCGACGGACTGGTCTGGGTTGCTACGAGTGATCAACTCTTCGGCTTCGACAGTCGTGACCAGCAGTCCGAGTTTGTCGGACCCACGGTCCGCGAATACTCCGGAATCGACGACATTACGTCACTCTTCGTCGACAACGAGAATTCGCTATGGCTGTCCAGCAGCTCGAGGCTGATTCGCTTCCTTGGTGATCGGTTTCGACATTTTCGACTGCGAACCGAATTCGATTCGGAAACCGTATGGGCAATCAGCGAAGACCGGCATGGCCGGTTTTGGTTTGGTACGCAGACAAAACTCATCATGCGCGATGATGATGAGGGACTTCACATCGTCGGTGAAGAGGCCGGCATACCCCAGGGTCCCAAACGTGATGTCGTTGCCGACGCCCGTGGAGACTTGTGGGTTGGAATTACCGATCATGGCCTGTTTCGAGTTGACATCGACACGATTACAGCTACGCACATTGCCGATTCCGGAACAGCAAATGTTCTGGATATCGCGATCGCGCACGACGGCGCAGTCTGGTACTCGACTATCGATTCAGGTGTACACCGCTACGATCCTGTTACTGGCGAAATGACGTCGTTCGCGACTCCCGATGACACATCCGTTTATTCGATCGGAACGTGGGCAGACGGCAGCGTTTGGTACGGGGCGGACGAAGTTGGCCTCGTGAGACTGAAACCGTCTGCCGACGGGAGCTTCGAGGAGACCATTGTTGGTGACGAGGCAAGCGAGGCGGAACGCCTGTATAACTTCGTGCGCCTGACCGAGAAAGCGGAGGGCGGCTACGAAGAGGAACTCCTGAGCTCGCACGAGGGACTGTCAAAGCGCCTCTTTAATCACATCCGCCTGACCGGGCCCAATTCCGCGTGGATCGCCACCGAAGAGGGCGGCTTGTTCCAGTTTCGGAACGGCGGTTTCGTTGACTTCGGCGAGGCAACGCCACTTGCAGACCAGACCGTATACCTCGTGGAGCCTCTCGACGACGGCACGCTGATTGTAGGCGGTGAGCAGGGTCTGTACCAGTTTATCCCGGGTTCGCCGGGCATCGCACACTACAACCAGGCGGTCGGTTTCATCGGCATGGAGACGAACGTGCATGCCACGTTCTTCGACTCCGAAGGCTATCTCTGGGTGGGTACCGTCGACGGCGCGGCTCGCATGGATATATCTCAATCCATGCCACGTTCTTTCGAGCCGACCCCGACAATCGTGCGCGTCGAAACCGAGCTGGATGGACACCAGATTCTCGACAATCACGAAATCGAACCCAATCAACTCGGTGCACACGTCGAATATGCGGCGATATCCCTGCTGAACCCGCGCGGCATGCAGTACAGCTATAAGCTGGTTGGCGTCGATACCGACTGGGGCTCGCCGACGACCAACCGAGCCGTGAGCTACCCGCGCATTCCACCCGGATCATACGAGTTCGTCGTACGGGCGCGGTATCCGGGCGGTGAGTGGAGTGGCAAGGTCGCCAGCCATCGCTTTACGATCCTGCCCCATTTCTGGCAGCAGCCATGGTTCCTGTTTGCGGTGTTCCTGGCCGTTCTCGTCGGACTCAGGGCGTTCATGGTCTATCGCACACGCAACATCGAGTGGCTCAATGCGACTCTGCGCGCCCAGGTTGAAGAGCGCACAGAGTCCATCGAGCAGGCCAGGCAGAGCCTGGAAATAAGCAACGAGCGCCTGTCAAAGGAAATCGAAGCCCGTAATGAAGTCGAGACGCGTTTCCTGAACGCGTTCGAGAATGCCCCGATCGGCATGGGGCTCCTGGACGATGACGGCAGACTTTTCGATGCCAATCCGGCATTGAAGGAAATGTTCTGGCCTGCACTTCTGAATCGTTCTTTTGCCGACACGATCGGCGAAGAAGACCGCGAGGCGTTCCTCGAGCAGTACCGTAAACTGGTCGTGGCCGAAGTGGACAGCCTTCACGAGAAGCTCGTCTGTATCGGGGCAGACGGCGACGAGTTGCAGGTCGTTGCCAACCTGTCTGTTGTGAGATCCGAGAGCGGCGACTTTCTCTACAGCGTCTTGCAGGTTCAGGACGTCACAGAATCCATGCAATTGACCGTGCAACTGGAGTACCAGGCCAGCTACGACGAACTTACCGGCCTGTTGAACCGACGCGCATTCGAGGCACAACTGGAGAAGGCATGGGAGAACGCGGACGCTGGCAAGAAACAGAGTTACCTCATGTTCATGGACCTCGACCAGTTCAAGGTCGTGAACGATACGTCCGGTCATTCGGCGGGAGACCAGTTGCTGAAGGACGTCAGCGAGATCCTGGTCGACAGCGTTCGCGCCAACGATATCGTTGGTCGCCTGGGCGGCGACGAGTTCGGTCTCATTCTCTGGGAGTGCCCGACGAAGGTCGCGAAACGCATTGCTGAGTCGATAAGACAGAGTATCGAAGAGTTCCGCTTCCACTGGGATATCGAGACCTACCGCATCGGCGTCAGCATCGGCGGTCTGCCTATTGACCCTGAAGTCGGCGATATCAGCGAATTGCAGCAGCTGGCGGATGCTGCTTGCTACGCGGCGAAGGAAGCGGGTCGCAACCGGGTGCACATGGTATCGGGCGACAAGGATTCGGCCAGGGTGCATCGCGGACAGGTTCGCTGGGTGCAGCGGCTGCGAGAAGCGATGGATAAAAATCGATTTGCGATATACGGCCAGCAGATTGTGCCAATCGGCGGTCCGACAGACGAACCCGAACGACTCGAAATATTGCTGCGACTTCGCGATCCTGATACGCGGAAGCTGGTGCCACCGGGAGCATTCCTGCCGGCGGCAGAACGATACGGGCTCAGTATCGAACTCGACAAGTGGGTCGTAAAGAGTTTGCTGCACATGCTCTTTATTCACCATGCATTCGAAGCTGTGCACCGCAGTTACTGGATCAATCTGTCGGGCAGCAGCGTCGGTGACCGTCGCTTTGCCGATTTCCTCAAGGACGTAGTCCGGAATTCACCGCTGCCACCAGGCACGATTAACTTCGAGATTACGGAAACCGCGGTCATTCGGAATATCGCTGAGGCGAGCGATCTCATGACCTCTCTGAGGGAAATGGGTTGCAGGTTCGCACTCGACGATTTCGGGACGGGCCTGTCGTCGTTCGGCTATCTGAAGAAGCTCCCTGTCGACTACCTGAAGATCGACGGTATGTTCATTCGCGATCTCCTGAAGGACAAGACCGATCGCATATTCGTGAAGTCGATTATCGATATCGCACACACGCTGGACATCAAGGCTATCGCCGAGTTCGTCGAAGACGACGAAATCATGCAGGTTGTTCGCGATCTTGGCGCGGACTATGCGCAGGGATTTGCCGTTGGCAAACCCTTCGTGCTGGCACCGAGATTTCCCAAGGCGGCCGACGCGGGTCCGGCAGATATTCACGCAAAAGCAGGTTGAGGAACGAGTATGAGCGCGGCAACGGACATAACAGAAACAGCGGCGAGATTCGCCAAGTCGATTATGGCTTTACCACCCTTACCAGCCACGGCGCAGGAGATTCTCACCTGTTTCGGCGATGAGTTTATCGACGCCGAGAAGGTTGCGGCGGTCGTGGAGGGCGACCCGGGCATTTGTGCGAAATTGCTGGGACTGGCGAACTCGGCGTACTTCGGACTAGCGGAGCCGGTCAATGATATTGGCGAAGCAATCTCACGCGTCCTGGGCGTCGATACCGTGCGTTCGCTGGTTCTGGCCATGGCTATCCAGCAGTCCTTCAACAGCAAAAAATGCCCGGAGTTCGATATCAAGAGGTTCTGGACGCAGTCGCTCATGGCGGCCGAGTGCTGCAAGAAAATCGCGGTCGCCGACGAGTCCGGCGACGACGCGGAACGCGACCTTGCCTATTCGGCCGGGCTCTGTCACAACCTGGGACTGATGGCCCTGACTCATATCGAGCCGGTACGCACGAACGCGGTACTCAGCGCGCACCGCGAACACAACCGGGACGACTCCCTCGCCGACCTCTTCCAGCAAGACTTCGAGACGGATCACAAGATCGTCACGGCCGAGCTGGGCCGCATCTGGTCGCTGCCGGCCCCGATGGTGGCCTCTTACCAGTACCGCGCGTTCCCGCAGGCGCACTGTGATCATCGTCTCGGGATCGTCGTTTCCGCCGGCGTCACGGCCGTCGAGAATGCCGAGCGGGACGAAAAGCAGCGCTGCAGTCTTTCAGCGTGGTCCACAGAACTCGGGCTCGAGGAAGAGGAAATTCAGGAAATGGCGATGCTCAGCGATCGGCAGAAAGAGCGCCTGCAATCGCTTGCCAGCAACATGACGCGTTAACCGAAGACGTTAACAACCGATACTATGAAGTACAACGCCAATTCTGCCCGATACGAATGTGCGGTAATCGTCGCGACGATGCTGACCCGCGCAGAGGTGGCCGTCTGGCTTGGTTCCATGGCCAGCGAGCCCTTGCTGACCATTGCCGGAAGTCCGGGGGGCGTTTAGCCGATGAAGAAGCGCCTCTTCAACGATTTGCCGATCACGAAGAAGCTTACGTGGATCATGCACGTTGCAACCCTGTTCGCAGTTCTTTTCGCGGCAGTATTGTTCGGCGTATCGGAATCGCTGCATTATCGGAAGACGACAATCGAACAGAACGCTACGCTCGGTGATGCCATCGGCACCAACAGCGCGGCAGCAATAACATTCGAAGATAACCGATTGGCCGACGAGGTCCTGGCGTCCCTGAGTGCGGATCCGGCGATCGTCCACGCCCGTATCTACCGGGCCAATGGCACGCTGTTGGCAACCTACGCCGCGAAAGGCAAGAACGCGTTGGCGAATTCGAATGCGTCAGCCGAGATCGAGACGCTGCTGGAGTCGGCGATGATTAGTGGCAGCCCGGTAGAGACCTTTCGCGGGCTCAGCTACCTGGACACCGTCAGGCCGATCCGTTTCGACACCGAAGTCATCGGCTACCTGCACCTGCGGTCTTCCCTGAGCGGTCTTGTCGCGACATTGCAGCGCGTCGCGCTCGTCGCCGGAGCCGTCGTCCTTTTGGCAGCACTTTTGGGATACCTTCTCTCGTTCCGCCTGCAGTCTGCAGTATCGCGGCCGATCGTTGCGCTCTCCAGGTTAATGCACAAGGTCAGCAAGGAGCAGGACTATTCCGTTCGTGCCGAACCGTCATCGGGTGACGAGATCGGTGACCTGATGGTCGGCTTCAATGAAATGTTGTCGCAGATAAACATGCGCGACCTCAAACTCGCCGACGCGAATAGCCAGCTCATGGAGTCATTCGACGAGACACTCAAGGCCAAGGAGGCAGCCGAGCTGGCGAGCAGCGCCAAGAGCGACTTCCTGGCGCGCATGAGCCACGAAATTCGAACCCCCATGAATGGCGTTCTTGGGATGACCGAGTTGCTGCTGTCGGCCGATCTCAATGCGAGCGAACGAAAATTCGCTGAAACGATTCAGCAATCGGGGGAGTCGTTGCTCGCGATCATCAACGATATTCTCGATTTCTCGAAAGTCGAAGCCGGCAAGCTGACGCTTGAACGATCCGACTACGATGTCTGCGACGCGGTTGAGAGTATTGTCGACCTGCTCTACAACCGGGCGCAGCAGAAGGGCGTGAACCTCATCGGCGCGATCAGCCCGGATGTCACGACGATCGTTCAGGGTGACCCGACGCGGCTGCGGCAGGTGCTCATGAACCTCGTCGGCAACGCGATCAAGTTTACGAATGATGGCCAGATTGTTGTCGAGATGTCCCAGCGTGAAACCGCAACCGGGCAGTGCGAACATCGCTTCGCAGTTACGGACACGGGTATCGGCATCGAGGCGAAAAAAGCTGCGCTCATCTTCGACAGTTTTGCACAGGCGGATGTCTCGACAACGCGCCAGTACGGCGGCACGGGCCTGGGCCTCGCGATCTCGAAACAGCTCGTCGAACTCATGGGCGGGAAGATCGGGGTCGACAGTACCCTGGGTAAGGGCTCCACATTCTGGTTCACTTTGCCGTTGGTACCCGCGAAGTTCGACGATACGATCAATTCGCGAGTATTCGAGTCGCTCACGGGCGTCAGGGCGCTGGTCGTCGACGACAATCGCACGAACCGTGAAGTGCTGGAGCGGCAGTTGCTGGCATGGGAGGTCGAGGTTAGTACCGCGTCAAATGCTGCCGAAGCCATGAATATGCTCACTACAGCTGCCGACGAAGGCGAGCTGTTCGACGTCGTTCTGCTGGACTTCTTCATGCCGGATACCGATGGACCGCAGCTGGCAGCCGCAATCAGGTCACGTCCGGACTTCGGCCAGCCTGGTCTCATGATGCTGAGCTCGGCGGGTTCCAACCTGGATCCCGGCGCGATCAACTCGGACGACATCGACCTGTATCTATCGAAACCCGTGCGGCGGTCGATTCTCCACGAGTCGGTGGCGTTCGTACTACAGGAGGGTCGTTTCGAACAAAGCCACAATTTCGAGTGTGATGTCCTGACATCGACGAACCAGCGAATGTTCGACCTGAAGGTGTTACTGGTCGAGGACATTCCAATCAACATGCAGGTTGCCAGGCACATGCTTGCCGCGATGGGCTGCAACGTCATCGAGGCGATAAACGGGCAGGACGGGCTCGATTGCGTTGAAGACCACAAGCCCGACCTTGTACTCATGGACTGCCAGATGCCGGTTATGGATGGATATTCGGCAACGCGCGCACAGCGTAAGCGCGAGCAGCTCGGCGATTCGAAGAGGTTGCCAATCATCGCATTGACGGCAAACGCGCTTGCCGAGGATCGGCAGCGCTGCCTGGATGCGGGTATGGACGACTTCATTAGCAAGCCATTCAGCAGGGAGCAGTTGCAGGACGTGCTGGAGCGTTGGGGCGAGTCTACGGACGATACCCAGGCGGCCCAGGCGGCCGCTGGAGAACCTGCCAATGATCCGATCGCGGACGAGGACCCTGTCATCGATCGCAACGCGCTCGACCAGATTGACGAACTGGACCCGGAGCAGAACGGCACGCTGCTCAACAGCATCATCGACACGTATGTTGATAATGCCGAGGTATTGCTGCTCGAACTCAGTGAAGCCGCCGGTGATGAGGACCTGACCGCTGCGGTGCGAGCGGCCCACTCGCTCAAGTCTTCGAGTGCGAACGTTGGGGCAAGACGCCTGTCGGGGCTGTGCGCCAAGATGGAGAAGCACGGACGCGCCGGAAACATCGACCCAATCACGACCAGCATCGATCGGGCCTGGACGGAATACGAGGTCGTAGTGAAGGAACTACTGAGCAATAAGACGGAGATTGCGGCGTGACAGAGAGTCCTGCAAAACAGGAAGTCGCACTCATCGCAGACGATGACCCGACGATACGCAAGGTAATGAAGGCGGCACTCGAAAAGGGTGGCTTCAAAGTCTTCGATGTCGACAACGGGGCAATGGCGTGCACCGCGTTCGCACAGCACACTCCGGCGATCGTGCTTCTGGACGTCGAAATGCCGGTGCAGGACGGCTTCTCGGCCTGCGCGCAGATACGCCGCTTACCAGGTGGCGAGGCGGTGCCGATCGTTATGGTGACGGGCCGCGACGACATCGAGGCCGTTGATCAGGCATACCAGGCCGGTGCGACAGACTTCATCGCAAAGCCGATCAACTGGCCGATATTCGGCCACCGCGTACAATATATTCTCCGTGCGAGTCACGACTACCAGAATATGCGCAGGTCCGAGGCCAAGAACGACGTCTTGCTCAACGCGATTCCCGACACCTTTGTCGTTCTTTCCGCCGATGATGAGGTCGCAGATTTCATACCCGGGAAGTTCGATAGCCCGCTGCCGCGCCCCGGTAAAGGCGACGTCTTTGTCGGGGACTTCCTGCCCGAGAACGTAGCCAAATCCTGGCGCCGTGCGAGTCGCTACGTGAGCAAGGAAGGCAAGCCGGCGCGTCTCGAGTTTGCTATCAACCACCGCGATGACAGGGTTAGCCACTATGAGGCACGCTTTGTACCCTACGTCGACCGGCGTACGTTGGCTCTCGTATCGGAAATCACGGACCGCAAGGTCGCCGAGCAACGTATCCGACGCCTTGCGTTCTACGATACCCTGACCGGCCTGCCGAACAGGCAGGCATTCCGATTGCAGCTCGGCGGCATGATCGACGAGGCCAAAGACAGCGGCGACAAGGTGGCAGTGCTGTATATCGATCTCGACAACTTCAAACGGATCAACGACACGCTGGGCCATACGATCGGGGACGGTGTGCTGGGCGCCGTCGCCAAGCGCTTGTCCGGGTCGGTGCGCAACCGCGACCAGGATACCGGCGACGGCGACGTCCCGGCAGGCGTGGCGCGCCTGGGCGGCGACGAATTCGCCTGCGCGATCAGTGGGTTCGACGATGTCGATGTGCTGTCGACGATCGCGGAGCGTATCTGTGAGCAACTGAGAAAGCCGGTTCCGTACAAAGGCCACGAGTTTGTCGTGACGCCGAGTATCGGTGTATCCGTATTTCCGGACGATGGCGATAACGTCGAGGACCTCCTGAAGAATGCCGACGTGGCCATGTACCAGGCCAAGGATGGCGGCAGGGACACGGTACGGTTCTATTCCGGAACCATGAGCGTGCGATCGCTACACGGTCTCGCGCTGGAGCAAGACCTGCGCAAGGCTATCGAGAATGAAGAACTCGAACTCCACTATCAGCCTAAACTGGACTTGCGGACAGGAACGCTCGTTGGTGCCGAAGCACTGGTGCGCTGGAAGGACGAAGACGGAAACTACATCCCTCCGTCGAGCTTCATACCGCTTGCCGAGGAAACCGGACTGATTATGCCACTGGGCGACTGGGTGCTGCGGACAGCCTGCAAACAGGCTCACGACTGGGACCAGGCTTACGAGCGCGGCCCGCGGGTGGCGGTTAACATTTCGAGTCAGCAATTCTACCAGGGTGATCTTCAACAGACGGTCATGAAAGCCCTGTTCGAGGCCGGCGCAAAGCCCAGCCTGCTGCAGCTGGAACTGACGGAAAGCATTCTCATGCGTGACATCGAGACGACGATCCGTACCCTCGAATACCTGAAAAATACAGGTATCACTCTCGCGATCGACGATTTCGGAACAGGCTATTCCTCGTTGAGTTACCTGAAGCGATTCCCGATCGATGCGCTGAAAATCGACCGCTCCTTCGTGATGGATCTGGAAGCCAGCAATGATGGCGCGACGATCTGTGCGGCCATCATCGCAATGGCCAGGCAGCTCGGTCTCACGGTGATCGCGGAAGGCGTCGAGACTGTTGCGCAGGTCGATTTCCTGCGCTCCCAGGATTGCGACCAGATGCAGGGTTTCCTGCTCAGCAAGCCAGTCAGCGCAGAGAACTACGAGCAGCGTTTCCTGGCGAACCCGGTGACGACTTTCGGATTCGAGTCAGCCGGTTAGCTGCCCGGGGCCAGTGTCGTTATTGATAGCCGCGTGCCTGCAGGTTGAACAGGTGCGCATACTGGCCGTCCGCCGCGATCAGGCTCTCGTGGTCGCCACGCTCGACGATCTTGCCTTTGTGAATGACGATAATCTGTGCCGCGGCGCGTACGGTCGAGAAGCGGTGCGAGATAAGTATCGTCATCTTGTTACCGCTGGCCTTGCGAAAGTGCTCGAATACGGCGGCCTCTGAGGACGCATCCATTGCTGCGGTCGGTTCATCGAGAACGAGGATGTCGGCGTCGGACCGCATGAATGCGCGCGACAGGGCGATCTTCTGCCATTGCCCGCCGGACAGCTCGCGGCCACCCTTGAACCAGCGGCCGAGCTGCGTCCTGTAGCCCTCGGGCATGTCGTCGATGAACGGCGCGGCCATGCCCGTTGTCGCCGCATCCTGCCAGCGTGTTTCGTCGTCGATGTAGCGAACATCACCGGCTCCGATGTTCTCTCCGACAGTAAACTGATAGCGACCGAAGTCCTGGAAGATGACGCCTACCCGGTGGCGCAGGGCCTCGACGTCCCATTCCTGCACGTCGAGCCCGTCGAGGTATATGTGTCCCCCGGAGGGCTCGTAAAGCCTGGTCAGCAACTTGATCAGCGTTGTTTTACCTGAACCGTTCTCTCCGACCAGTGCCAGGCTCTCTCCGGGGCGCACCTGCAGACTGATATTGCTGAGCGCCTTGTCCGCTGCGCCCGGGTAGCTGAAGGAGACGTTCCTGAATTCCAGGCCCTTGTCAGGATCGGGTCCGTGAACCGCGTCGCCTCGTCGCGTCGGAACGGGTTGCTCGAGGTATTCGTAGAGATTGGACAGGTACAGGTTGTCTTCGTACAGGCCGCTGATTGCCGTAAGTATTGCGGCGACCGCGGCTTGTCCCTGGCGAAACAACACGAGATACATCGTCATCGCGCCCAGCGTGATCGTCCCGGCGATCGTCGTCAGCACAATCCAGGCATACGCGCCGTAAAGGGCTGCCGTCGAAAGCAGTCCGAGAACGAAACCCCACGAGTCGCGGCGCAGTGTAAGTCTACGGTCTTCGACGAAGAGTTTCCTGAAGATATCGCGGTAGCGCTGTAACAGCCGCGGCCCGAGTTGGAAGAGTTTTACCTCCTTGACGCCGTCTTCCCGCGCGATCACGGTTTCGAGATACATCTGCATGCGCGTATCGGGCGAGCGCCAGCGAAACAGGCGAAAGGCGTCCCCCGAGAACTTGGCCTCGGCGAAAAAGGAGGGCAGGCCCGCGCACACGAGGATAACGACGGCCCATGGCGAAAACGCGAAGAGCAGGATCGCATAACTCGTCAGTGAAATGAGGTTCTGCACGAGGCCGAAAGTGCGCGTCACGAGGCTGAGGGGACGGCTCGACGCTTCGCGCCTTGCCTGCGTCAGCTTGTCGTAGAACTCGGAGTCCTCGAAGTGTGTCAGTTCGAGCGTCAACGCCTTTTCGAGGATCATCACGTTGACTCTCTGGCCCAGCAGGGCGCGCAGCAATGACTGGCTGGCGGAGAGACCGCGCTGGGCGGCCGCGACGGCCGTGACGACGAGCGCTTCGAGGAAGACGAGCCAGAGTACGCCGCGCGTATCGGGGTTCGGTGACTGCGTTGCTGCGACCACGCCGTCCACGATCAGTTGGCCGATGTAGGCGATCGCGGCGGGCAGTACGCCGGCAACGAGTGTGAGAAGCGCGAGGGTAATCGTCAGCGGTCGGCTCGTCGTCCACACGAGTTCGAGCGCACGGCTGCTGTAGCCGAACACGCCGAGGCTGCGACTCAGGAGTCCGACCGATTTTTCTGGTTCCGCGGGCATGAAGCGGCCTAGAATACTGCAAAAGAGGGGGTAATCCATGCTTGGAAAATCGTTGCGGCCGGTCGCCGGCTTGATCTTGTTCTTCGGCTTGATGGGCCTGGCGCCCTCTGCGTTCGCGTCCGAGACCACCAAACTCACGGCGATGCTCGAGGAGTTCCTGGCAACCTCGCACCAGCGACCTGCACACGAGCGCTTCTGGGCGGAGGATCTCGTCTATACGTCGTCGAGCGGCCTTCGCTTTGGCAAGGCGGAAATCCTGGGAGGGTTCGAAGGATCGGATGCGTCAGCAGACGAACAGCCCGCGATCGCCTATTCCGGCGAAGACGTCGATGTTCGCGTCTACGGCACGACCGCTGTCGTCGCCTTCAGGCTCGTCGGCACTCCCAGGGACCCCGGCTCGGATACCGCCTATTACTTCAATACGGGCACGTTCCTGAAGCGCGACGGGGTCTGGAAGGCCGTGGCCTGGCAGGCGACGAAGATTCCTCCTGGCCCCGCGGACTGAGATCAGGCCCAGTCGAAGTGCGCCGTGAAGTGGCGCAGGAACTGAGGCGCCTTGGTGATCTTCATGCCGCGAATCTCTTCACGCCGTCCCCACACGTTGCCGATGGCCTCCAGCACATAGTCCATATGGCTCTGCGTGTAAACGCGGCGCGGGATAGCAAGTCGTAAAAGATCCAGTCGGGCAGGGCTTTCTTCCCCGGTATGCGGGTCCAGTCCGAACATCACGGTCCCGATCTCGACGGCCCGGATACCTGCTTCGAGGTAAAGCTCCACGGCCAGTGATTGTCCCGGGTACTGCAGGGGCTCGATGTGCGGCAGGAAGCGGCGCGCATCCAGGTAAACGGCGTGCCCGCCGGCCGGCGCCATCACAGGAATTCCGGCGTCGCGAAGGTGGTCAACGACGTAGCGCGTGGACAGCAGGCGGTAGTCGAGATAGTGCTCATCAAGGATCTCGCGCAGGCCGACCGCTATGGCCTCGAGGTCGCGTCCCGCCAGCCCGCCATAGGTGGGGAAGCCCTCGGTCAGGATCAGGATGTTGCGCTCCTGGTGCGCCAGCGCCGCGTCATTGGTGCACAGGAAGCCGCCGATGTTGGCGAATGCATCTTTCTTGGCGGACATCGTGCAGCCATCGGCGTAGCCGAATATCTCGCGGGCGATATCGATGACCGGCGTGCTTGCGAATCCCGGTTCACGACGTTTTATGAAGTGTGCGTTCTCGGCGAAACGGCAGGCGTCGATGTAAAACGGAATACCCGCCGATTTCGCTACCCGGCTGATCTCGCGGATGTTGGCCATCGACACGGGTTGTCCGCCGCCGGAATTGTTCGTGATAGTGACCATGATCACGGGGATGCGATCCGGGCCTTCCTTCGCGACCAGCGCCTCGAGCGCGGCAATGTTCATATTGCCCTTGAACGGGAAATCTGAATCGAGGTCGTCTGCTTCGGCGCAGGGTAGGTCGACCGGATCGCCGCCAACGAACTCGATGTTGGCGCGAGTGGTGTCGAAATGCGTGTTGTTGGGCACGACCATGCCCGGTTTTACCATGACACCAAACAGGATGTGCTCGGCCGCGCGGCCCTGGTGGGTCGGTATTACTTGCTCGAAGCCGAAGATGTCCTTGACGGTGTCCCGAAAGTGGTACCAGCTCCGAGCCCCTGCGTAGGACTCATCGCCGCGCATCAACGCGCCCCAGGCGTCGGCCGACATCGCGCTGGTGCCCGAGTCGGTCAACAGGTCGATGATGACGTCCTCGGCATGAAGCAGGAACGGGTTGAAATGGGCCGCACGAATGAGTTTTTCGCGCTCGGTGCGCGTGGTGAGCTTGATGGGCTCGACCATCTTTATGCGGAACGGCTCGATGATGGTTTTCATCATGGCACTGTAGCCAGCCGGAATCGGGCTCGCGATACGTAAATCTACTGCGCCGGGGGCCAGGATCCGCCAGCCGTAAATGTACCTATGGCATTTCAATGAATACATTAGATAATACTAATGTAAACCGGATACCATCCTTCGTGGGAGGCATTGATGAAACTCGATAAACGCTGGCCGCCCGTGCCGGCGGGCATTCTTATCGGCGTGAGCATGCTGCTGGCCTGGATAGTCGCTGGGCGCGGCATCGGCGCGAGCGGCGGCATGACGCGGTTCGTCGCCTGGGTCCAGCAAGGACTGTTTCCCGCGGCGACGGAGGAGAGCGCCTATTTCGGCAAGTACTTCGCCAATGCTGCCCACCCACTGAACGACTACGTCGTCTTCCTCCTTGCAGGCCTCCTGATCGGCGCCTTCGTCGCAGCCTGGCTAACGGGCAGATTGCGTTTCGAGGTTCTACGGGGCCCGCGCAGCCCTGTCGCTTATCGGATAGTCCTTGCGCTTGGCGGCGGTGTAATCTCGGGATTCGCGGCACGTCTCGCCCGAGGCTGCACGAGTGGTCATGCCCTTGTCGGCGGCGCAGAGCTCTCAGTCGGAGCCTGGGTCTTTATGATGTGTATCTTCGCCGGTGGCTGGATGGCCGCCTGGTTTGTGAGAAAACAATGGATATGATCGCTCCGCTCGCGAAGACGGGCATCATCAGCGCAGCGACGAACCTGTGGCTGGCCATCCCGATCGGGTTCATCTTCGGTTTTGCACTGTTCCATGCCGGCTTTACCGACAGCCGACGCATCGCCTGGGCGTTCTACTTCAAGGACGTCGGTGTGCCGGTCGTCATGTTTTCTGCGATCGTGACGGGCATGCTCGGGCTCTGGGGGATGAGCCTGATCGGTTTCATCGATATTTCCAAGGTCTATATGTTGCCGACGTACCTGCTGCCGATGGCCGTTGGCGGCCTGCTCTTCGGCATCGGCATGGTCGTTGGTGGGTATTGCCCCGGCACGGCGATCGCGGCATTTGCGACCGGCAAGATCGACGGAATTGTATTTATCGTCGGTTTCCTGGTCGGGAGCCTCATCTTCGGCGATTTCTTCCCGGTGTGGGGCGACTTCTACAACAGCGATTACATGGGCGCGTTTCGCCTCGATCAATGGCTCGGCATCGGGCTGGGTCCTGCCGTACTCCTGATCGTCGTGACCGCCGTTGGCGGCTCGTTGTTCCTTCGGCAGGTCCAGTATCGATTCTGGCCGACCGAGGAAGTTGATCCCCAGCGCGAGCAGAGACTGAGGCTGCAGGGCGGACTGATCGCGGCGGCTGTTGTGATCGCGATCGTGTTCGCGTTTTTCCCGACACCGTCTTTTATCGACAACTTCGTCGAGCCGCCGCACTATATTGTGCCGAGGGGTTAGAGTAATCCATGAGAAGACGCGAGTTCATTAAGCTCTCGAGCCTGCTGGGCGCATCCGCGGTGACGTCGTCGACGTTGTTCCTCGGCGGATGTGCAGCAAAACCGTTGCCCGGTTCGGGCAACGTAACGGCGACCCCGACGGTCTGCGACATGTGCTTCTGGAAATGCGCCGGTCACGTCTACAAGGAAGATGGCGAGCTCTGGAAGATCACGGGCAACGACGACGATCTGCACAGCGGCGGTCGACTCTGCACGCGTGGCACGGGTGGCCCGGGCGCCTACCTCGATCCCGACCGGCTGAAGACGCCGCTGCTGCGCGTAAAGGTCGATGGCAGGCAGACGTTCCAGCCGGTGTCCTGGGACCAGGCGCTACGCTTTGTTGCATCAAAGATGCAGGTCATCGCCGACCGGCATGGGCCCGAACGGATGCTGATGCTGAATCACGGCGCCGGCAGTTCACACTTCCGTCACCTGTTGCGCGCCTACGGCTCCGATTGCAATGCCGAGCCCGCGTTTGCGCAGTGCCGCGGCCCTCGCGATGTCGGTTTCCGCCTGACTGTCGGCGAGTCCGCGAGTTCTCCCGAGCGAACCGACATGGAAAACTCGCGCTGCATCGTGCTGCTTGGCTCGCACATCGGCGAGAACCTGCATAACGGCCAAGTGCAGACGCTGGCCGAAGCACTCAACAAAGGCGTCACGCTGATCACGGTCGATCCACGGTTCTCGGTGCCGGCCGGCAAGTCGAAATACTGGCTGCCGATCAAACCCGGCACGGACATGGCGTTGCTCCTGTCCTGGATGAACGTGCTGATCGAGGAGGGCCTCTGCGATACGGACTATCTCGAGCGCTACGCGATCGGCTTCGAACAACTCGCGGAGCACGTGCGTAACTACACGCCCGAGTGGGTGTACCTGGAGACCGGCATCAAGCCCGATGTCATTCGAGAGACTGCGCGCGAGATGGCGAAAGCGGCGCCGGCGACGGTCGTGCATCCCGGCAGGCACGCGGTCTGGTACGGCGACGACACGCAGCGCAGTCGTGCCATTGCCATGCTGAACGCTTTGCTCGGTTCCTGGAACCGTAAAGGCGGG
>Ga0209456_10000058_pt1 | contig 55030 bp, 49 predicted proteins | sample COG_11_FD_184755 | JGI IMG/M metagenome (GOLD analysis project Ga0209456, IMG submission 184755) | Pelagic marine sediment microbial communities from the LTER site Helgoland, North Sea, for post-phytoplankton bloom and carbon turnover... | ecosystem: Environmental > Aquatic > Marine > Neritic...
TGACGATATCCGCGATGACCCCCCGACGGCAACACGAAGCGGCACAAAAGCATGGCTTTCGAGGGTCAGTGGGGCTACGAAACGGGCGAATGTACCCTGCGCTCGAAGCCTACATCCGCCACGCGTTGCCGCTCATGGATGGGATTTCTCAGAAGCGCAAGCGTGCGCTCGAAGACGTTGCGGTGTTTGTTTCCTCGAAACGCAAGGCAGGGGAGGTAGCCGAGCTCACCTTCATCTGCACGCACAACTCACGGCGGAGCCACATGGGCCAGCTCTGGGCGGCTGTGGCTGCTGCGCACTTCGGCATTGATTGCGTGCGTACGTATTCGGGTGGGACCGAAGCGACGGCATTCAACCCGCGCGCCGTGGTAGCTATTGAGAAGGCCGGCTTCGCCGTCGAGAATCCGGGCGGCGTTAATCCGCACTACCAGGTGACGTTCGATGACGGCGGACCGGCTATGGAGTGCTTCTCGAAGACATACACCGACCCGTTCAATCCCGCCGAAGGCTTTGCGGCGATCATGACCTGCTCCGATGCGGACGAGGCATGTCCGGTCGTCGCGGGAGCGGCCATCCGTGCGCCGATTCGATACGAAGATCCCAAAGTCGCCGACGGGACGTCGCGAGAAACCGCCGCTTACGACGAGCGCTGCCTACAGATCGCGACGGAGATGCTGTACCTGTTCTCGCGGGTAGCCTAGCGGACCACGACCGGGCTGGGCTCAGGTGGAGAAGCAAGGACGTTTCGGTTCGACTTCGGCTGGCGTCCATCGGCTTCGGAGATGCCCAGCTCCTCTGCGAGCTCCGCCACGATGAGCACGCGGCCCGAGCGCTCCATGAGTTTCCCGTCCCGATGCAGTGATTCGATGACGCGGCCGATCAGCTCGGGGCTCTCGGCATTGGCGAGGACCTTCCCGTACGGACCCTTCATGGCGTCGGGGTGCTGGAAGAGCGGTTCGTTGCGTTCCGTTCGAACGAAACCGAGCCAGAGGCTGATCGCAGCGACATCGTGATCGCGGAGGTCCACCGCCATGTCCATCGCCATCTTGTCGACGCCTGCTTTGCCAGCGCCATACGCCGGGCCGTGCATATAGCAACGCCCGCCGTAGCTCGAGGTGAACACCACGAGGCCGCCTCCGGTGCGAACGAGGAGCGGCGCGGCAAAGTAGCTGGCGACATAGTGGGAGCGTTGCCCGACGTCGAGAATGCGCAGCAGGTCGAGGGATTTCTCCCAGAACGGTCCGGGCTTGGTGAGCTCTCTCGGAATTGCGGTTGCGTTGTTGACCAGGATGTCGAGGCGCCCTTGCTGCTTGTCCACGCGTTCGAACAACCGGCGCACCTGCTCGTCATCGGCGTGGTCGCAGGTGACGGCAAACCCAGTGCCCCCTGCTTCGGTGATCGCGGCTGCCGTGGCTTGCACCGTTCCGCCAAGAGGATGCTCCTTGCCGCCTTCGTGGCTGCGGCCGGTGACATACACGGTGGCGCCTGTGGCACCGAGGGCGATGGCAATTCCTTTTCCGACGCCGCGGCTGGCGCCTGTGACCACTGCCACTCTCTTCGGGCTTTCGCTCATGACGTTAGGCTTCTAGCACGGCTGCTGGAGCGAAGTATCTCTTCCGAATCCAAAGGGCGACGCTGACCAGGGCGATCATCACGGGCACCTCGACGAGGGGCCCGATCACCGCGGCAAACGCGGCGCCGTGATGAATGCCAAACGTCGCCACCGCGACCGCGATCGCCAGCTCGAAGTTGTTGGAGGCTGCGGTGAAGGACAGCGTCGTCGCTTCCGGATAGTTGGCCCCGGCGACCTTCGAGAGCCAGAACGAAATGAAGAACATCGCCACGAAATAGATCAGGAGCGGCACGGCGATGCGAACGACATCGAGTGGCAGCGCGACGATCGTATCGCCTTTCAGCGAGAACATGACGACAATCGTGAAGAGTAGGGCGACCAGCGTGATCGGACCGATGCGCGGGGCGAACGACTCGTCGTACCAATCGCGTCCCTTTGCCTTGATGAGCCCCCTGCGCGTCAGGAAGCCGGCGGCGAAAGGGATGCCGAGATAGATCGCGACGCTCTTGGCGATTTCGGTGATTGTGATGTCGACGACCACCCCTTCGAGGCCTAGCCGCGTGGGCAGCCAGGTCACGAAGAACCAAGCGTAAACCGAGAAGAACAAGATCTGAAAGATCGAGTTGAAAGCTACCAGGCCTGCAGCGAACTCCCGATCTCCGAGCGCCAGGTCGTTCCAGACAATGACCATCGCAATGCAGCGCGCCAGGCCGATGATGATCAGCCCGACCATGTACTCGGGTTTGTCGGGCAGAAACGTGACCGCCAAGGTGAACATCAGCACCGGGCCGATAATCCAGTTCTGAACTAGTGAAAGCGTCAGCACCTTCTTGTTCGTGAACACGCGGCCCATTTCCTCGTACCGGACTTTGGCGAGAGGCGGGTACATCATGAGGATCAAGCCCACTGCGATCGGGATGGAGGTCGTGCCGACGCTCATGGCATCGAGCGCCTCCGCGAACCCCGGCACCAGGTAGCCAAGGCCGATGCCGACAGCCATTGCAACGAAGATCCAAAGCGTGAGGTAACGGTCGAGGAAAGAGAGGCGGCGAGTTTCGGTGGTCATCCGATGATGCTTTCCGTGGCGGCGGACGGGAGCCTTCCATATACTCCGCGGCAATGGAAGCCGAGCTGCATGAGGCCCGCCCCGCGGACTACCTGATTCAAGGTCGCACCGTGACCATGCCCTGTATCGTACGGGATGCTTGCTCGGCGACCGCAACCTGGCTGGTCAGCGCGCGCGCAGCCCAGGCACTGCTTCCCGGCCCCGAGCTCGAGATCGCCGAAGTCCTTCCAGGGCGCGGACTGCTCAGCATCGCGTGCATCGACTACCGCGACAACGACCTCGGGGACTACAACGAGGTCTCAATTGCGTTCTTCGTTCGCAAGCGCGAAGATCGGAAGGGCGTGCCCTACATGGGTGCGGCGATCGACATGATGCGCGGGCTGCTTCCGACCCACATCGTTCATCTTCCGGTGAACCAGTCGTTCACCTGCGATGCGGGCCGAACGATTTGGGGTTTTCCCAAGACCGTCGATGAAATCGATTTCGACACGAGCGGCGAACGCGCCCGATGCATTTGGAACAAGGACGGGCAGAACGTGCTCAAGATCAGTTTTCCGATGGGCGGGAGCCGCGCGTTTCCCGAGCAAGCGCTATGCACCTACAGTTACATCGAAGGGGCGCTGCACAAAACGCCGTTCATTTCGAGCGCCGAAAACCTCGGCGTTCGGATGGGCGGCGTGAAAATGGAACTCGGTGCACACCCAATCGCGGACGAGTTGCGTTCGCTCGGTCTTCCGAAGCCCGCCCTGATGAGCTTGTGGTTGGGGAAGATGAAAGGGCGGTTCGAAGCTGCCGAACGGTGCTAGTCCCCTTCCTTGCCCAGCCATGCATACACCGCGGGCAAAACCAAGAGCGTCAGCAAAGTAGCCGTGACCAGGCCTCCGATGACCACGGTGGCGAGCGGCCGTTGCACTTCAGCGCCGGCGCTGGTCGACAAGGCCATCGGGACGAAACCAAAGGCGGCGACGGCCGCAGTCATGAGCACCGGTCTCAGCCGCGTGAGCGCTCCCTGTCTCACCGCATCATCCACTGTCGCTCCGTCTTCTCGAAGCTGAATGATGTAGGAGATCAAAACGACGCCATTCAGGACGGCGATGCCGAATAGGGCGATGAACCCAACGCCCGCCGAAATCGAAAATGGCATCCCGCGCGTCAAGAGGGCAAGAATCCCGCCCGTCGCCGCAAACGGCACGTTGAGGTAGACGATCAGCGCGGGTTTGACGGCGTTGTAGGTCATGTACAGCAGCAAGAAGATCAGGAGTAGGGCGATCGGGACAGCGACGATCAGCCGCTCCGTCGCTTCTCGAAGATTCTTGAACTGGCCGCCCCACTCGAGGAAGTAGCCTGCGGGTAGCACACCAGCCTCTTCGATTCGCTCCTGTGCTTCCGATACGAAGCCGCCGAGGTCGCGGCCGCGAACGTTGGCTTCTACCGTCAGTCGGCGTTGAATGCGATCGCGGTTGATCTGGGCGGGCCCTTCCTCGACGCTCAATTTGGCGAGCTGCCCAAGCGGAATCAGCGTACCCGTGGGCGATGCGATCGGGATTTGACGAATCGCGTCGATGCTCGAACGCGCGTCCTCGCGATATCGGACTTGCAATGCGAATCGGCGCTGGCCTTCGAAGACCTCTCCGACCCGACGTCCTCCCATTGCTGCGACCGCATCGAGAACATCGCTCACGTTGATTCCGTAGCGGGCGATGCGGTCACGATCGATTTGAACGCGGAGAACCGGAAGCCCCGCCGACTGTTCGGCTTTGACATCCGCTGCGCCCGGCACGGTGCCGAGAATCCTCACGAGGTCGTCTCCGGCTCTCTTCAATGCGTCCAAGTCCTCGCCGTAGATGTTGACTGCGACATCGGAGCGGACACCACTGATCAACTCGTTCATCCGCATCTCGATAGGCTGAGAGAACGAGAAGCGTTGACCGGGTACCTCATCGAGGAGGGTTCGTTCCATGGCTTCGACCAGCTCGTCCCGGGTGTCCGCTGCGCTCCAATCCGAGATCGGCGTGAGCATGATGATCACGTCAGAAAGCTCGACTCCCATCGGGTCGGTGGCCACCTCGGGTCGTCCGGTCTTCGACACCACGGTCTCGATTTCATCGGGGAATCGTTCGCGAAGGACGCGTTCCACACGGCCGGTTGCTTTCACCGACTCTTCGAGTGAGACGGAGGGGAGTCGAATCGCGTGCATCGCGATCGCCCCTTCCTCGAGGGTCGGGACGAACTCCGCGCCGAGAAATGGCACAACGGCCACGGATATTGCGAAGATTCCGGTTGCAAGCGCGAACGTTACCTTGGGTCGTGCGAGCGAGCGTTCCAGCCAGGGTTCGTACCAAGCTCGAATCCTGTGAAGCAGCCAGGTCTCGTGCTCGACGACACCCTTCCGGAAGACGAAGGTGCAGAGCGCAGGCACCCAGGTCAGCGCCAGCACGAGAGACGTCGCCAAGGCGAACACGACCGTCAGCGCCATGGGCTGGAACATCTTGCCTTCGACGCCACGCAAGGAGAGCACAGGAACGTAGACGAGAATGATGATGACGACGGCGAAGGCGACCGGCCTACCGACTTCGAGGGCAGCCTCGTGCACGGTAGATTGAATCCCGCGACCGGTCGGACGCCGATCGTTCAAAACCCGAACCACGTTTTCCACGATGACGACGGAGCCGTCGACGATTAATCCGAAGTCGATCGCGCCCAAGCTCATCAGATTTCCGGAAAGGCCTGCCGCCCGCATCGCGATGAAAGCGCCCAGCATCGACAAGGGAATCACCGACGCCACCAAGAGACCGCCCCGGACGTTGCCGAGCAACAGAAGCAGGACCACGACTACCAGGATCCCGCCTTCGATCAGGTTCGTGGCAACGGTGCGAATGGTTCGATCGACCAAGTCTGTACGGTCGTAGAATGCTTCGACCCTCACCCCGTCGGGAAGCGTCGGCCGAATCTCCTCCAGCTTGGCTTCCACGTCGCGCGCCACTTCCCGTGCGTTGGCACCCATCAACATCATCGCGATGCCGATCACCGTTTCACCCTTGCCTTCGAGCGTCGCCGCGCCTTGTCGGACCATGGGAGCGTTTGCGACCGTGCCGAGGTCGTTGATCGTGATCGGCGTGCCTTCGTGGCGATTGGCTACGACGATGCGGCGAATGTCTTCGAGGTTGGCGATCAAACCTTCTCCGCGAATGAGAAGCTGCTCCCCCGATTGTTGGATGTATGCGCCGCCGGCGTTGGCATTGTTGCGCTCGATCGCTTCGAATACGTCGCCCAGCGGAATGTCGAGCGCCGTCAGGCGCGCAGGGTCTAGTTGGACCTCATAGGTCTTCAACTCCCCGCCGAACGTGTTCACCTCGACCACGCCTGGAACGGAACGGAGTTGGTATGAAATGTACCAGTCCAGGACGGTTCGTAGCTCCATCGGCGTGTAGCAGCCCTCCGCGTCTGGTTCGCCGGCCGGGCACATCGGATCACCCTCGACGGTGAACTGATAGATTTCGCCGAGACCGGTTGAAATGGGTCCCATGGTCGGATGGCCGTAGCCTTCTGGAATCGCTTGGCGCGCCTGGGCGAGACGCTCGGTCACGAGCTGCCTCGCAAAATAGATGTCGGTTCCCTCTTCGAAGACGATTGTGACGGACGACAAGCCGAACCTCGAAAGACTTCGCACTTCCGCGAGATGGGGGAGGCCGCTCATGACCGTTTCGACGGGGAACGTGATGAACTGCTCGACTTCGAGCGGGCCGAGCGCGGGTGCCGTAGTGAGAACCTGTACCTGCACGTTGGTGACGTCCGGGACGGCATCGATGGGCAGTTGTTGGGCCGCGCGAAGTCCGAGCGCTCCCATGAGCAAGACCCCGAAAATGACGACGGCGCGGTTTCGAATGGAAAAATCGAGGAGACGTTCGATCATGATGCCTCTTAGTGGTCGTGGTCGCCTTCAGAGAGGCGGCCGCGCAACAGCTCCGATTTCAGAGTGAAAGCGCCAGACACGACGACTTGATCGCCTTCGAGAACGCCGCTGCGCACTTCGACTTTGCCCTTCGTTTGTGCACCCAAAGTCACGAACGTCGGGCTGAACACGCCGGACTGGTCGGTTGCCACGAACACCAGCGTTTGACCATCGACCCGCTGCACCGCGCTCTGCGGAATGACCGCGACCTCTTCGGCGCCCTCGCCCTCCGGGCTCAGTGAGATTCGTCCAAACAGGCCGGGTCGGAGTGTTCCGTCTGGATTGTCGAGCTCGACCCGAATTCCGAGCGTGCGGGTGTGCGGATCGAGCGTATGGCTGACGTAGCTCACCTCACCCTTCCATTCCTTGCCGGGGTACGCTTGGAGGGAAACCACCGCTGGCGCTCCAATGCGAGCTGCTACCACGTCCTGTTCGTAGACCCGTCCAACCACCCAGACCTGAGACAAATCCGACACCATGAAAAGTGAGCTGCCCTCCGATACCACCTCGCCGGCGGTCGCGTGCCGTTCGATGACCGTGCCGCTCAACGGGCTCCGAATCGTCGTCGTGCTTCCAGCTCCCTTGCGACCGCCGTACACCTGCAGCCGTTCGTTCGCCGCAGCGAGGTCGGCTTCGGCGCTTCGCAGCTCGCCCTGGGCCTCTAGATAGGCTCGTTCGGAACCGATGCCTTCGCGTTTGAGCTCCTCCTGCCGCACGAAGTTTGCGCGCGCGACTTCTACTCCGGCGCGTGAGTTGGCTACCGAAGAGCGAGCTTCGCCGAGTGCTACGCTTCGCATCGTTGCCAGCGCTTGCTTGGCCTCCACCGAATCGCCAAGAGAGACATGAACCTCGTCGATTTGACCTGCCACCATGGGCGTCACATGTGCAGTGCGGTCCGGATTGAGCTGAACCTCGGCTGGGACGTCGATTCCTCCGATGAGACGCTCCATACGAACGCGCTCGGTTGTAATTCCGCCCCGTTCGAGCCCGAGTTTCGAGATTCGCACCATCCCCGCCGGCTTGTGCTCGTCGTGAGCGGATTCGTGCTGATGGGCGTCGGACGGTGGCTCGCTCTCGCAGCCAGCGAGCAAGGACAGCACGAGCATCGCTCGAAACAATTGGTGTCTATTCGTCATCGTGCTCTCCGCTGTCCTGTTCGTGATCATGGTGCTCGTCGGGCCATATCTCCGTGCCGACCTCCGATTCGAGCGCGGCGACGTCGCGGTAGTAGTCGTGGTGTGCGGTCAGTGCGTCTTGTTGAATCCTCAGCAGCCGTTCCCGCGCGACTAGTACTTGCAGCAGATCGACTTCGCCAAGCTCGAACGCGCGACGCAGGAGCTTGAGGTTCCCTTCGAACGCCGGCAGGATTTCCGTCCCGTAGGCTGCGATGCGATTGGCGTCGGCGTCGACCGCGATGGCCGCCCGAGTGAGCCGTGCTTGCAGAGTCTGGCGAAACGAATGCTCTTCGGCGCGGCGGACGCTGAGGTCGGCCCGAGCCCTTGCACGCCCGTCCTGATTGCGCTGCGAGAATGGGATCGGCAAGATCATCGTCCCTTGAACGATGTGCTCGTGGATGCGGACGTTGGGCAGCGACTCCCGTGTGTACATCACGCCGAGGGAAGGCTCCGGCCAGGCTTCGCGGTCCTCGAGTCGTACGCGGGCCTCTGCTTCTTCGACTGCGCTTTCACGCGCCGCGATACCCGGGTGCTGCTCGGCGGCCAACTGCAGGAGGTCGTCGATGGCTGGTGCGCGTCTCGGGTCATCCAGCTCCCCAAGCGGCTCCGGAAGGACATCCGGAGGCCAGCCCGATATTTCCGCGAGCTTCAGCTGGGCGGATCGATACGCACGCTCGGCGCTCAACGATGTCTGCCGGGCCTGCGCGAGCTCACCCTTGGCGAGACGAACCGCCAGCGGCGAGATGTCGCCAGCTTGAAGGCGACGTTCGGCCACGGACACCAGTTCCTCGGTCGAGACCAGAAGCTTATCGACGACTTTCCAGCGTTCGCGCGCCACGAGCGCCGTGTGGAATGCTGCGTGGACTTCACGATGCACGATCCATTCCGCCTCTTCGAGCTCCTTTCGCATCAGCTCGTCGAATTTTGTGGCGGTCCGGATTCGCTGTTTGCGCTCGCCGGCGATTTCGATCGGTTGGGTCAGCCAGACCTGGAAATCGACGCCTCGTGCGCCTTCTGCGATGCGCGGCCCCGCTGCCGCTCCTGCAAGCGTGTTGCGTTGGAGCACGACGGATGCGCCATCGACCGCGGCCTTACCGCGTTCGAGCTCTGCTCGGCTAACCCGCAAGCGCGGAGCGTGCTCAGCCGCGTGTGCGAGGATTGCTCGCAGGGATACCGGAGCCGTATTGGGGCCACCATCGGCATCTGCGTCGGTCGACGCCAGTTGAAGCGCGAGGATTGCAACGCTCGCGCGCAGCCAAGCTGCGAAAGTCATTCGTCTCTCCTTTGCCCCGGTCCTTGGGGCGATACTCTGAGTTGAAAGTTCGTCACGTGCGTTCGGACGCTGCTGAACGTGCTGTTCAGCGATCTCGAGGCGCACTACTGCCTGGAACTACAGAGCTAGCCGATTGGAGGACGGAAGACGTTCGAGAAGACTCCGTCCCCTTGAAGGACGGCCACGAACCAATGGAGTATCTGAGGTTCGACCTCGGCCGCACCGACTTCGAACGGCACACTGTCGGCCACGAACGCGGTCGTTCCGTGACATGGACAGGTTTGAAATGGGCCCGAGCAGCCGTGCGCGTCTTCATTGGGCGCGTGGCCAGCTTCGTGTGGCGCATGTGCTCCGTGCCCGTCGCGCAGGAAGTGGGCGACGTTTTCTGTGATCTCACCGGCACCAGGGGTGATCCCGTACGCGAGCAGAACCGCAATGCCTGGGATGAGTCGATGCACGTCCCCAACCTAGCGCTCCTCACAAATGCACGTCAACCGCGCCCGCTGCGTTTCCTATTGAAATCCGGTTGCGACAAGCGTACCCATGTCCGTTCACGGAGGGACCCCATGGACGTTCGCGCTGCAGTCGCCCACCAGGCCGGCCAACCACTATCCATCGAGACAGTACGACTCGAAGGACCTCGAGCCGGCGAGGTGCTGATCGAAATCAAGGCCACGGGCATCTGTCACACGGATGCATACACCTTGTCGGGCGCAGATCCGGAAGGGATCTTTCCGTCGGTGCTCGGGCACGAAGGCGCCGGAGTGGTCGTCGAAGTCGGGCCGGGTGTGAGCTCCCTGAAGCCCGGCGATCATGTGATTCCCCTCTACGTTCCGGAGTGCCGCAACTGCGAGTACTGCACCTCCGGCAAGACCAATTTGTGTCAGGCCGTGCGGGCGACGCAGGGGCGCGGGCTGATGCCCGACCAGAGCAGCCGCTTTTCGATCGGCAACGAGACGATTTTTCACTACATGGGTACGTCGACGTTCGCTCAGTACACTGTGGTGCCGGAGATCGCCGTGGCGAAGATTCGCCGGGACGCGCCGTTCGACAAGGTTTGTTACATCGGCTGCGGCGTGACGACGGGGATCGGCGCGGTCATCAACACCGCCAAAGTGGAGGCGGGCGCCAACGTGGTCGTCTTCGGGCTTGGAGGCATCGGTCTCAATGTCGTCCAAGGCGCCCGCATCGTAGGGGCGGACAAAATCATCGGCGTGGACATCAACTCAGCTCGCCGTGGGCTGGCCGAGAAGTTCGGAATGACCCATTTCGTCAATCCAACCGAAGTCGAAGACGACTTGGTGTCATACCTGGTCGACATGACCGGCGGCGGTGCGGACTACACGTTTGAGTGCATCGGCAACGTCGAGGTCATGCGACAGGCGCTCGAATGTTGTCACAAAGGCTGGGGCGAGAGCGTGATCATTGGCGTTGCCGGGTCCGGAGAAGAGATCGCGACCCGTCCTTTTCAGCTCGTCACCGGCCGTGTTTGGCGCGGAACCGCATTTGGCGGCGCCCGAGGGCGCACCGACGTGCCGAAGATCGTCGACTGGTACATGGAGGGTAAGATCAACATCGACGATTTGATCACGCACCGGATGCCGCTCGAAGAGATCAACACGGCCTTCGACTTGATGCACGAGGGCAAGTCGATCCGCAGCGTGGTGGAGTTCTGAGGTGAGCGCGGATTCCGAGATTTTCGTTCATCAGTTCGAGCTTGGCCCCTGGGACAACTTCATCTACTTCGTGGGCGACAAGACGACGCGGAAATGCGCGCTCGTCGACCCGGCTTGGGATGCGGACTTCATCCTCGAGGAGGCTCTGCGGCTCGACGTCGAGATCAGCAACATCCTCTGCACCCACAGCCACTTCGACCACGTAAACCGGGTGGATGCGATTCTCGAAAAGCGCGACGTACCGGTCCACATGCTCGGAGAGGAGATCGACTTTTCGGGTTTCCAATGCGAGAACCTGCAGCGTCAAAGCCCTGGCGACGTCGTTCGCATCGGCGACCACCTCGAGATCACGATGGTGCACACGCCTGGGCACACGCCGGGCTCGACGACGTACCGAATTCACGACGCCATCGTCACCGGCGATACGTTGTTCATCCAAGGCTGCGGCCGCTGCGACTTCGTTGGCGGTGATCCGGAGGTCATGTACCGAACGCTCAAGAATCTCACCGAGGCGCTGCCGAGAAACACCCGCATGTACCCGGGCCACAACTACGGCCCCGTAACGGTGTCGACCCTCGACGAAGAGCTCAAAGAGAACCCCTACCTGCAACATCCCACATTGGATGCGTTTGTTTCGCATCGGATGGAAGGGAAGGCAGCGGGAACGGTGTTGCCTCCGCCGCCGGCATGGCCGTAGTCACCGGCAGGGTCAGTCAGAGTGCTTGGTTTCTTTGGCTCGGCTGAAACCAGTCGTGACGTATTGGACCGTGCTGATTGCAATGGTGATCAAGATGCCAATGCCGAGTATCTGCAGCACGATCATCGGTGGCTCGCCCAGCCACGCGTGGCTGACTGCGAGGAAGATGAAGAGAATCTGAAAAACGGTATTTAGCTTGCTCGCGCCCGTGGGCTCGCCGTGCATGGGGGCCACGTACAACTGGTAGACGATGGTCCCGGCGATGATGACGATGTCGCGCCCCACTACGATCGCCGAGAACCAGATCGGAACCAGTCCAATCCAAGCCAAGGTGACGAATGCAGCGAACATCAGCAGCTTGTCCGCTGCTGGGTCGAGCAGGCCGCCGAGTCGGGTTCGCCAGTCGAATCGTCGGGCCAGATAGCCATCTAACGCATCCGACAGCCCCGCGATAAAGATCAGGAGCAGGGCAAGCCCATAGTTTTCTTCCAACAAGCTCCAGACGATCGGCGCCACCAAGATGATGCGCACGATGCAGATCAGGTTGGGGATGTACTTGAGCTTCACTACGGACTCGACGGAGCTATTTCGTGCTGAACCTTGAATACCCGACGGTGATGCGCTGATACGTGGAGGGTAGCAGCCGCACGACCCAGTCAAATACGCGAGCATCCGGTCCGACTAGAATACGCCGCTGGTTGCGTCGGACTCCATCGAGGATCACGCGCGCCGCTTTGTCGGCATCGGTGATGAACGTCTTCTCGAACTTCTCCCTGCTGTCGACGTCGTCGATCCCCAGGTCGCGGACACTGCTGTCGATGCGGGATGAGCGGGCGATCCCGGTCTTGATGCCACCGGGGTGAACGCTCGACGCGCTGACGCCGCAGCTCATCATGTCGAGCTCCTGGCGGAGCGACTCGGTGAATCCACGGACGGCGAACTTCGCCGAGTTGTACGCGCTCTGACTCGGGATCCCCGCCAAGCCGAACACACTCGAGAGGTTGATGATGTGCCCGTCGCCCGAGGCCTTGAGGTGCGGCAGAAACGCCTTGGTACCATGGACGACACCCCAGAAGTTGACGTCCATCAACCACTCGAAGTCCCCGTAGCTCATGCCTTCGACGGTGCTGGCGAGCGCTACTCCGGCGTTGTTGAAGATCAAGTTGGCCTTTCCATGATCGGTGACCACTTGGTCCGCCCAGGCATGGACAGCCTCGCGGTCTGCAACGTCGACTCTCTGGGAGGTCACGTGAACGCCCAGCCCGCGAACGCGATTGACGGTTTCCTGCAAGCCTTCCTCGTTCACGTCCGAGAGCGCAAGGCTGCACCTTTCGCGCCCGAGCTCGATCGCGAGCTCGCGGCCGATCCCGGAGCCCGCGCCGGTGATCGCGGCCACTTTGTTCTCGAAGCTCTTCATCGCTCTACCTCTTCCGCGGGAGCAGGAATCCTGGCAGACCAGGTTCGCATCGTCGACTGCCCGGAATTCTGGCGAAGCACAGGTTCTTTGCTGGCATACTGCCCCGGGAGACGCCCTGGAGGACCCGTGCCGAACGCGTACATTTCTGGAACCGGCTTTTACGTACCTGATGACATCGTCACCAATGCTGAGCTCGGGAAGCGCTACGGGATCGACACGAGCCACGAGTGGATCGAGCAGCGCACCGGCATCGAGGCTCGCCGCTTCGCGGCCGAGGGCGTCGGAACTTCGGACCTCGCCGTGCCTGCCGTAGAGATGGCGCTCGAACGTGCGGGGCTTTCGAAAACCGACATCGGCATGATCATCTTCGCCACGCTTTCGTCGGATCACTGTTTTCCGGGGTCGGGAGTCTACCTGCAATCCAAGCTCGGGCTGACCGACGATGACGTGCGCCACTTCGTTGGCTGCCTCGATGTGCGAAATCAATGTTCTGGATTTCTGTATGGCCTCGCAACCGCCACCTCGATGGTGCAGTCCGGTTCGGTCGATAACGTCGTGGTCGTTGGCGCAGAGGTCCATTCGGCAGCACTCGATCTCTCCACAAGCGGGCGCAATGTCGCTTCGCTCTTTGGTGATGGCGCCGGTGCGGTGATCGTCAGCGCGACGGACGAAAACCGCGGCGTTCGCAGTTGGCACCTCGGTGCCGACGGCCGTCACGCCGACGCTCTCTCTCAGAAAATCTGGGACATCAGCAAGCGGCCCTTCATTCCGCAGAACGAAGAAGGCATCGGGCAAGTCGACTCCAATTACATGTTTGCCCACATGGAAGGGCGGCTGGTCTTCAAACACGCGGTCGAGCGCATGATCAGCGCGCTGATGAAAGAGTTTCAAAAGCAAAACCTCACGCTAGACGACGTGGACATGTTCTTCTTTCACCAGGCCAATCTGAGAATCAATCAGTACGTGGCCAAGCAACTCGGGCTTTCAGAAGAAAAGCTCTTCCACAACATCGAGCGGTATGGAAACACCACCGCCGCGACCATCCCCATCATGCTCGCCGAAGCCGTGGGGCAGGGTCGGCTCGAACCCGGCATGAAGATTGCGGCCGTCGCGTTTGGCTCTGGATTCACCTGGGGCGCTGCGATCATCGATTGGTAGGCTGCGTTCAGGCTTCGCCGGAGTCGCGCTTCGCTGGAGCAGCCACAGGAGCAATCGCGTCCGGTTCGAGGTAGATCATACTGGCAATGGGGACCTTGGCGCGGATGCGCTCCTCCGCCCGGTCGATTACTGCGGTTACGCCAGCGGTGTTGAGGTCAGCGTCCATCTGCAGTTCGGCTGCGACCAGAAGTTGGTCGGGCCCGATGTGCTGCGTGCGCATATGGAGGACCGCCATCACTCCTTCGGTCGCTTCGATGGCTTCGACGATCTGCTTGCGAACCGGCGCCCTGGCGGATTCGCCGATGAGCAGGCTTTTCATCTCGAAGACCAGCACCGCGGCAATTGCGACGAGCAAGACGCCGATCGAGATCGTCGCATAGGCATCCCAACGAGAATCTCCCGTGATGGCGGCCAAGGAGATTCCGATCAGGGCAAAAACCAAGCCGGTGAGTGCGCCCAGGTCTTCGAGAAGCACGACCGGAAGCTCGGGGACTCGGGAGTGGCGAATGAATTCCCACCAAGAAGCTCTGCCCTTCAGCGGCCGGGATTCCTTGACCGCGGTCCAAAACGAATAGCCTTCGAGGAAGATACCGAGGACCAAAATCCCGATGGCCCATTGCACGTTGGAGACCTGGTGACCCGGCTCTCCGAGCTTGTGGACGCCTTCATAGATCGCAAAGAGCCCGCCGAGCGTGAAGAGCACGAGCGCGACGATGAAGGACCAGAAATAGCGTTCCCGCCCGAAGCCAAATGGATGATCCGACGTTGCGTCCTTCGCGGCGCGCCGGCTGCCGAGTAGCAGAAGCGCCTGGTTGGAGGTGTCGGCGACCGAGTGAATGGCCTCCGCCAACATCGATGAGGAGGAAGTGAAGACGTAGCCGATGAATTTCGCGATCGCGATGCTGAGATTGGCGAACAAGGCGGCCAGAATTGCCTTGGTAGATCCAGATGCCATGCCGCGAGGCTATGTGATAATTGCTTCGTGTGCGAGTTGAGCCCATGAGAGCACCGAAATCGGTCAACTCGGTCTGCGAGGATGTACTCGGCGCGGCCGACGCCGTCGAGATCGCACGGCGCATTCGAGCCGGCGAGATCCAACCTCGCGAAGCTGTCGAAGCCGCCGTTGCGCGGGCAGAGCGGGTGAACCCGTCCCTGAACGCGATTGCGACTCCGCTGTTCGATTCCGCGCGTGACGACGCCGGGCAGCCACAGTCGGGGGTCTTCGCTGGCGTGCCTTCGTTCGTCAAGGACAACGAAGCGTTCGCCGGCTCTCCGGTCCGGCATGGATCGCTCGGGGTTCCGGCCACACTTGCCGCCAAGAGCTCGCCTTTCGTCGAGCAGTTCTTGGCGCTCGGTATGGTCAACCTCGGAAAGACCACTTTGTCGGAGTTCGGGCTCACCGGGACCACCGAAGCGTTGCTCTACGGGCCAACCCACAATCCATGGAAACTGGGATTCTCACCCGGCGGTTCGTCCGGTGGCTCGGCGGCGCTCGTCGCGGCAGGCGTCGTGCCGATCGCTCATGCAAACGATGGGGGAGGGTCGACGCGGATCCCCGCATCTTGCTGTGGCCTGGTGGGGTTGAAACCGTCGCGCGGCCGACTCGTCGAGATGGAAGGGGCGGCGCTATTCCCCGTCAAGATCGCCCATCAAGGGATGCTGAGCCGCTCCGTGCGCGACACCGCCGTCTTCTATCACTTTGCGGAGCAGTACCATCGGAATCCGAAGTTGCCGGCGATCGGATTGGTGACGCATCCTGGTCGGCGTCTACGAGTCGGTTTCTTCACGGAACTCGATGAGGCCACGCCTTGCCATCCGGAATGCGTGACGGCCGTGACCAACGCGGCGAAGCTGCTCGAAGGTCTCGGTCATACGGTGGAGCCAGTGAAGTCCCCGTTCCACGAACGATTCCACGAGGACTTTCTCTTGCTATGGTCGATGTTCGGCTTCGCGGTTGCCCGCTTCGGCAGGCAGCTGGTGCATCCAGACTTCGACCGGACGAAGGTTGACCGGTTCACCGAAGGGCTGGCGCGGTACTTCAAGCAGAACATCCGGCGGGTTCCTGCGGCCGTTTGGCGATTGAGGAAATTCGAGCACCAATATGCGCGCGGTTTCGAGGACTACGACGTCTTGATGAACCCCACGGTGGGAATGCCACCGCCCGAACACGGCTACCTAGGCCCCAAAGTCCCATTCGCAACCGCGTTGGAGCGGTTGAGATGGTTCGTCCCGTTCACCCCGACGCAGAATGTCTCGGGTGGTCCCGCCATCTCGCTGCCGCTAGGTCAGAGCAGCGAAGGCTTGCCTCTCGGAGTTCAGCTCGCATCGCCGCTCGGCGATGAGCGAACGCTTCTCGAGCTTGCGTTAGAAGTCGAAGCCGCTGCGCCCTGGCCTGCGTTCGCGTCCTAAGTTAGGATTGCGGGATCGTCTCGTGCATATCGAGATCGGAGACGTGAACGTACCAGGGCGCCCGAGAGTCGAAGTGGACGCTGGACTTGGGCCGCACGCCGGGGTCGTCGTCGAGCCCGCCGGCGCCAACGACCATCACTTTTCCGTTCTTCGTCAGCCAGGGCATCGCCGAGCCGCAATCGGTGCAAAACGCAGTGCTCCAGTACTTGGCGCTGGGCAACTCGAATCGCTTGACCTTGTCTTCTCCGCGCTCCCAGCTGAACTGGTCGACAGGAACAAAGATGTTGGCCACGTTGGAAGAGCCGGTCTTCTTCCGGCACCGGCTGCAATGGCAGTATTGAAATCCTCGGAACGGGCCTTGGATACGAAATGCCACGGCTCCGCAGACACAGGATCCTCGAATCGCCTCCTCCATCGTCGCGCGTTGTGTGTTTGCCATGGCGGGAGTTTGCGGCTCCTTTCACAGTGGTCAAACCAGTCCGCTTGGGGCGCCTTCTTCGCTGAAGACGGGTTCGAAGAATTCGGGTAGGGTCAGGACTTTCCTTGGAGGCAGCCATGACGGAGACGAGCACCCTACCAGGATTCATCGCGCAGCAGGCCTCCGAGCGGCCCGACCGAAAGGCGCTCGTCCAGGTGGATCCAGGCGGCGATTGGGTTTCGACGACCTGGGGCGAGTACTGGGACGCCGTGCGCAGCTTAGCGAAGGGGCTGATCGCACTTGGCGTGCAACCAGGTGACGGTGTCGCTCTCATCGGCAACAACCGGCGAGACTGGGTGATCTCCCAGATGGGCATCAGCGCCGCAGCCGCCATTCCCGCACCGATCTACGTGACCAATACCGTCGAGCAGGTGGCCTACATCGTCAATCACTGCCGCGCCAAGGTCGCGATCTGCGACAGTCAGCCTCAGCTCGACAAATACCTCACCGCGCTCGACCGTGGGTTGATCGAGCTCGAGCACATCATCACGATGGATGCGATCCCGAGCGACCGCGAGATCGTGACCTCGCTGGCTGAGGTGATCGCCGCTGGCGCCTCGGACCCGGATACCGAGGTCGAACGCCGGATGGCCGCAGCTAAGCCCGATGACCTCGCGCTTCTCATCTATACCTCCGGCACGACGGGGGTCCCCAAAGGCGCCATGTGTACGCACCGGGGGATCAATGCGATGGCGACGGCCTTCATCGACACCTACCCCGAGCTCCGGGACTTCGACCCGTTTCGCTACGTGAGCTACCTGCCGCTCTGTCACGTCGCCGAGCAGATTTTCACCAACTTCATCGGGCTGCGCTCGGGTAGCGAAACGTACTTTTGTGCCGATCTTTCGAAGATCAAAGACCACTTGGTAGCCGCACGCCCGCATTTCTTCTTCGCCGTGCCACGCGTCTGGGAGAAGTTCGAGGCTGCCCTCACGGCGAACCTCTTGTCGGCGACCGGGGCCAAAGCCAAGCTGACGGACTGGGCGCGGCGTGTCGAGCTCGAGAGCACGAGACGTTCGATAGAGACCGGCCAGGACGTCGATACCTTCCAACGCCGGCTTGCGAACAAGCTCGTGATTTCCAAGATCAAGGGCGCCATCGGTCTCGACGAGCTCTTTGGCGCCGGTTCAGGCGCGGCTCCGGCGTCCCGTTCGACCCTCGAGTTTTTCGCGTCGATTGGCCTCGTCATCCACGAGGGGTTTGGGATGACCGAAACCACCGGCATGGCGACGGCGCAGCCTCTGCAGAGGCCGCGATTTGGAACCGTTGGGCAGGCGCTCCCCGGCGTCGAGATTCGAATTGCAGACGACAGCGAGATCCTTCTTCGCGGGGCGAACATGGTCCCGGGATACCTCTACATGCAGGAGGAGACCGCCTCACTCTACACCGACGATGGCTGGATGCGCACCGGAGACCTCGGTGCGCTCGACGCGGATGGCTTTCTCACCATCACCGGGCGCAAGAAGGACCTATTGATTACCGCCGGGGGTAAGAACGTCGCACCCGCTGAGATGGAGAACCACCTCCAAGGGATTCCAGGTGTTGGCCAAGCCGTCGTGGTGGGCGACCGTCAGCCGTATCTTTGTGCGATTCTTGCCCTCGAAGAAGAGGCGATTCCAGACCTCTGCAGAGCGGCCGGCGTGCCGGTGGCGCCCTTGGCCGAGGTCGCCCGCAATGAAAAGGTCTGCGCGTTCCTTGCCGATCGCGTCGAGTCGGACTGCAACAGCAAGGTCGCCCGCTACCAGACGATCAAGAAGTTCGAGGTGCTCCCGCACATGCTCAGCGTCGAGGGTGGCGAGCTTACGCCGACCATGAAGGTCAAGCGCAACATCATCAACGACAAGTACAAGGCGATCATCGACGCGATGTATGCCTCTCGAACCAGCCAGTCTTCCGAGGCCCGGCCGTCGATTTGAGTCCCGATGAGACTTTGTCCCTTTATTTTTCCTGCCCAACTGACTAGAAAGACCCCCCATGCGTAAATCCATTTTCTTCATCGGAGCGCTGCTGGCTCTGTCGCTTGCCATCGTCGGCCCCGCTATTGCGGAAGATCCGGAGTTCCTGATGGAGGTCGGGACGGTTGCCCCCACGGGAAGCCCATGGGCCGAACAGCTCCAGCGATTCAAGGCCGAGGCCCAGGAAAAGACCAACGGTCGATTGAAGGTGAAGCTCCGGCTCGGCCGCGGGAACGAACGGTCTCTGGCACGCCGGGTTCAGATGGGAAGCATGCAAGCGTTTGCTGGCTCGGTCGGCGGCATGAGCTCGATCGTTCGAGAGGTCAATGTCATCGAGGCGCCGTACGTGTTCGAGACCTTTGCGAGCGCAGACAAGGCACTCGACACGCCGGAGGTCACGGAGCAGGTCAAGAAGGTCCTTTCGAAGCGCGGGCTAGTCTTCGGGATATGGGCGGAGAATGGATACCGTTCGTATTTCAGCAATCAGAAGATCCGGAAGCCGAGCGACATGAGCGGGATTCGGTTCCGTTCCCAAGAGTCGATGGTGCACGTCAAAACCTACGAGGCGTTCGGCGCGACTCCGGTTCCCATCGACAACGGCAACACTCTCATGAGCGTGCAGACCGGGGTCGTCGACGGCTTCGACAACACGCCGCTCTTCGCGATGGCCGCGAGTTGGTACCAAGGACTCAAGGAAGGTGAGCGCCACATTTTCTTGAGCCGCCATTGCTACCAGCCCGCGCTCCTCGTCTACTCCAAGAAGTGGTTCGATTCCCTTCCAAAGGACATCCAGGAAGTGATCACGACCATGCCGCACGACCTCACCGTCTGGGGGCGAAACCAGGTTCGAAAGATCGAGCCCGTCTTGCTCAAGAACCTAAAGCGCTACGGGTACGAAATCTATGAACCAACGAAGGAGGAGCTCGCTGCGTTCAAGGCGAAGCAAAAGGGCGTTCCCGATCAAGTCGCCAAAGAGATGGGGCCCGAAGGGGTTGCACTCCTGAAGGCAATCCGCAAGACGTTCTGAGCATTCACCCGATGAAACCGAACGTTCTTCACGGCAAGAACATCGCCGCTCCGAATCAGCCTCTCAAGGCGCGGCAGATGCTCGGCAAGTACCGGATTCGACGCCGAATTGGTGCCGGTGCGTTTGCGACCGTGTACGAGGCGTACGACACGATCGAGGGTATCCCCATTGCGCTCAAGGTGCCGAATCTCGACCAACTCGACAAGGAGTCCCTGAGCGCCATCCATCGCGAGGTCAGGCTCACGGCGCGTCTGGAGCACGAGAATATCCTGCCGCTCCGCAACGCAATGATGATCGACGGCTACTTCGTCATTGCGACCCCGCTCGGGGAGCAAACGCTTACAGACCGCTTGCACTACCGCCTCGGCCCAAAGACCGCGCTCTCGTATACCGAGCAGTTGATCGATGCGCTGGCGTACGCCCACGAAGTCAGGGTCATCCACTGCGACATCAAACCGGACAATGTGATCCTCTTTCCCGAAGGTCACGTTCGCTTGGCTGATTTCGGCATTGCGAAGATCGCGCTCAGGACGCGCACGATCATGGGCTCCGGGCAGGGCACCGTGGGTTACATCGCGCCGGAGCAGGCGATGGGCAAACCGTCGTTTCGTTCCGATGTGTTCTCGATGGGCTTGCTGGTCTACCGGATGTTTGCCGGTGAGCTCCCGGCCTGGCCGTTCGATTGGCCGCTGCCTGGTGCCGAAAGGCTCCGCCGTACCGTCAGCAGGGATTTCGTGAGCTTTCTGCGTCGCTCGATCGAAGTTCGGGAACGCAAACGGTTTCGGGACGGCGTGCAGATGCATCGAGCGTTTCAAGCCGTGGCGCCCAAGGCGCTTCGGGGCGCCACGATACGCAGCAGGAGAGCGGAGCTGTGAGCAAGGCCCACATCTTCACGGATGTGGACATGGCGCATGGAGAGCGCTTCGAGCTCGGCAGCGGCGAAGCGGTGGTGCTCAGCATTCGGAAACCGGGAAGGGACGGTCCAAACGAGGATGCGGCGGCGCTGATTTCGATCGGGGACGAGGCCGGAGTGGCCGTGGTTTCCGACGGGGCTGGAGGTCATCCGGGTGGAGCAGAGGCTGCGACACTTGCCGTGAAAGCGGTCTGCAATTCCGTGGCGGAGCTCGGAGATGACGTTGAGAATCTGCGCGGCGCGATCATCAACGGGTTCGAGTCGGCCGACCGTGCGATCTCCGCGCTCGCGACCGGCGCCGCCGCCACCCTTGCCGTCGTCGAGGTGCATGGCACCAAGATGCGCGCCTACCATGCCGGCGATTCGATGGTGCTCGTCACTGGGCAACGCGGACGGATCAAATGGCAGACCATCCCGCACTCTCCAGTCGGCTACGCCGTTGAGGCCGGATTGCTCGATGCCGGAGACGCGTTGCACCACGAGGATTTGCACATCGTGTCCAATCTCTTGGGCGCAAAGGACATGCGAATCGAGCTCGGTGCCACCCTGACGCTGGCGCCGCACGACACCGTGGTCTTGGCGAGTGACGGCCTCAGCGACAACCTTCACGTGGACGAGATCGTGGAACACCTGCGGAAAGGGCCGCTCGCTCGGGCCGTCGACGAGCTGGCCGCTCTCGGGCGGCGACGCATGGCGGCGCCAGCGGAAGGGGCGCCTTCGAAGCCGGACGACCTTACCTTCATCGCGATCAGACGCCGTCGCTGACGCTGTAGGACGCTTCGGTGCTCTCGGCGATTTGCTCGAGCGTTGCGCCGTCGGCAAGCTCGACGAGTGTCATTCCGCCGTCGCCCTTCTTGTCGATCTCGAAGACACCGAGGTCGGTGATGACCAGGTCGACCACATGAGTACCGGTCAGGGGTAGGGTACAGCTCTTCAACAGCTTGGGCTTGCCCTTGGCCGTGTGCTCCATGACGACGACGACGCGCGGAACGCCCGCGACCAGATCCATGGCGCCGCCCATTCCCTTGACCATCTTGCCGGGAATCATCCAGTTGGCGAGGTCGCCGTTGCCGGCAACCTGCATGGCCCCCAGGATTGAGAGATCGATGTGTCCGCCTCGGATCATCGCGAACGATTCGGCGCTCGAAAAGAAGCTCGTCGTCGGTAGCTCGGTCACCGTTTGCTTGCCGGCGTTGATCAGGTCGGCGTCCTCTTCGCCCTCGTAGGGGAAGGGGCCCATGCCGAGCATGCCGTTTTCGCTTTGCAGCTGCACCGTCATTCCCGAGGGGATGTGATTGGAAACCAGAGTAGGAATGCCAATGCCGAGATTGACGTAGAAGCCGTCGCGGAGCTCTTGCGCGGCACGTGCAGCCATTTGGTCGCGGGTCCAAGCCATCGTCTTCTCCTCAGGCGCGCGGGCGCGTGGTCCGTTGCTCGATGTGCTTCGAGGGAGCTTCGTAGTGAATGATGCGATCGACGTAAATGCCCGGCGTCATGATCTGATCGGGCTGAAGCTCACCGGGCTGGACGAGATGCTCGACCTCGGCGACCGTGACCTTGGCCGCGGTCGCCATCATGGGATTGAAGTTCCGCGCGGTCTTTCGGTAGATCAGGTTTCCCTCGGTGTCGCCCTTCCAGGCATGCACGATCGCCACGTCGGCGACGAGCCCCCGTTCCATGACGTACGGCTCACCGTCGAACTCGCGAACCTCTTTGCCCTCGGCGACCGTCGTTCCCACGCCGGTCTTGGTGTAGAAAGCCGGGATGCCGGCGCCGCCTGCCCGAATCCGTTCGGCCAACGTGCCCTGAGGATTGAACTCGACCGTCAGATCACCGTCGAGAAACTGCTTCGCGAACAGCTTGTTCTCGCCGACGTACGACGAGACCATCTTGCTGATCTGACGGGTCTCCAACATCACGCCGAGGCCGATTCCATCGACGCCCGCGTTGTTCGAGATCACCGTCAGGGCCTTGACGCCCGACTTTGCCACCGCCTCGATCAACGATTCGGGAATTCCGCATAGGCCGAAACCGCCGGACATCAACATCATGCCGTCGCTCAGCAGTCCGTCGAGAGCCGCAGTCGCGTTGGGATACACCTTGTTGGCCATGGCCCGTCTTTACCTTCCGCCCGGGTGCGTGACAATCCTCAACTCTAGTTAAACCCCAGCATTGCCCTGGCCTCGCCCGGCGACGCGACCTCGCGGCCTGCGTTGCGAGCGCACTGGGCGAGAGCCTCGATCAAAGGTCCGTTGCCGGTCGTTTTTTCCCCGTTTGGCAGGTAGAACGTATCTTCGACGCCAGTTCTCAGCATCCCGCCGAGCTCGGCCGCCCGCTGATGGGTTTCCCAGATCTCTTCCCGGCCGATGAGCGTCGCCTGCCAATGCGCGTCGCCGCTCTTGTACTTCATCAGGAGCTCGAGCAGCTCCGGATCGCAAGGCATGCCCGATGCCACCCCCATCACGAAGTTGTAGTGCATCTCCTTGGCCATTCCAGCTCGCAGGTAGAGGCCGACCGAGCGGACGATGCCCACGTCGAAGCACTCCATCTCGGGGATGGTGTTCGACGCCTCCATCGCATCGAGCATCTTCTGAATCTTGTCGACGCTGTTGAGAAACACCATTGGCGGCCAGGCCCAAGTGTTGTCCTTCTTTAGCTTGAGGTAGTTGAGGCTACCGGCGTTGCACGCAGCGATTTCGGGCTTGATGCGGTGAAGGCAGGCAATCGGCCCGGAGACATCCTCGTCGATCACGCCCGTGGTCTGATTGATCATGATGCCCGGGCACGCCTCACGAATCGCGTCGCTCGCGGCAGCGGCCACCTCAGGGTCCCAAGACGGAAAATGCCCCATGCCAGGCTCCTGCCGGCGAAAATGGATGTGCACGATCGACGCCCCAGCGCTGTAGGCGTCACGCGCCGACGCCGCCATCTCTTCCGGAGTGACGGGCACCGGGTGCTGCTTCGGGTTGGTGAGCACGCCGTTCAGCGCGCAGGTGATGATCGCCTTATCCATCCTTGTTCTCCTCGAGGCTCAGAACCAGTCCGGCTTCGCTTTGATGTATGAGTCTTCATTTGAACGGCAGAGGTTCGCGAGTACCGGGATGCGTGGAATCTCGGTCCGGATCCAATATTGGGTCGCCGCCTCGGTCGCGCGTTTGCGTTCTTCCGAAGTCGGCGCGCTGCGCGCTGCCGCGGCCATGTTGAGCCATTGCCAGCCGATGACGAGTGTCGCGAACATGTCGAGGTAGTCCCCGCTGTGGCCGAGCATCCCGTCCGCGTCGCCGGCCATGCCCCGCTGGCCGAGCTCCATGGTGACGGCGCCGACGGTGGCGAGTGCTTCCTCGAGCGCCGCGCAAAGCTCTGGGTTGCAGCCGGCTTCCCGGGCCCGGCCGATGGTGCCGCTGATCTCTTCGGCTAGTGCGCGAAGTGGCGCCCCGCCCTTGGCCATCACCTTTCGGCCCAGGAGGTCCATGCTTTGGATTCCGGTCGTGCCCTCGTGGAGGGAGTTGAGCTTCTGATCGCGCATGTACGATTCAGGCAAGTACTCGCTCGTGTAGCCGTAGCCGCCATGGATTTGGATCGCGAGCGCATTGGACTCGAAGCCGCGCTCCGCCGGGAAGGTCTTTGCAACGGGGGTGAGCAAATCGACCAGCAGCTCTGCGCGCTCCCGCTCTTCTTGCGAAGCTCCGTGGGCAGCGAGGTCTGTGTAGCGCGAAGCCGTACCCAGCAAGGCCAGGCTTCCTTCGACGATCGCCTTTTGCCGCAGTAGCATCCGCCGAACGTCTGCGTGCTCGATGATCGACACCGGCTCGCCGCCGCGTTGGCCGAGCGTCCGCCCCTGCTTGCGATCGAGCGCATAGAGCAACGATTCGTGGTACGCGGCCGAGGCGGTGGCGAATCCGTTCACGCCGATCATGATGCGGGCTTCGTTCATCATCTGAAACATGCAGCGAAGGCCCTGGTTCGGCTCGCCGACCAGCCAACCGCGGCAGTCGCCTTCGTCTCCGAACTCCAGTGCCAGGCTCGGGAGTCCTCTCCAACCGATCTTGTGGATCATGCCTGCAATCGTCACGTCGTTGGAGACGAGGTGACCGTCTTCCTCGCGAAGCCTCGGGACTGCGAACAGCGAGATGCCCTTCGTCCCTTCGGGTGCGTCTTTGATTCGGGCCAGGGTGAGGTTTACGACGTTGTCGGTGATGCCGTGGTCGGCCCCGGAGATGAAGATCTTACTGCCCTTGATGAGGTAGTGACCATCGTTGGTGGGCCTTGCCGTGGTGGTGATGTCGCCGAGACTGCTGCCTGCCTGCGGCTCGGTGAGCGCCATCGTTCCGGTCCACTCGCCGGCGTACATCTTCGTCATGAACCGCTCTTTGACCTCGTCGGACCCAAAGGCTTCGATCAAATGCGCTGCCCCCACCGTGAGCCCAATGTAGCCGTACGCGCTCAGGTTGGCAGCCATGAGGTATGCGCTGGCCATCGTATGGATGAGCATCGGTATCTGCTGACCACCGACCGACTCGGGGCGTGTCGCGGTGAGCATGCCGAGGTCGATCATCTGCTCGAACAACCGAGGTAGCGTTGGGTGCGTGTGGATTCGGCCGTCGCGGAACACGGGAGGTTCCTCGTCCATCGGCTTGTAGGTCGGCAACAGGTCCTGCCGGGCGAATCGCCGAACGCTGTCGATGTACAGGTCGAACGTCTCCTTCGAGTGCTGCTGATAGGGCCCGAGCTCGCAGAGAGACTCGGCGTCGAGAACGGAGTACAGGAGGAAATCGACGAGACCGTCGTCGATCAGGGGATTGCTTTGTGCTGCCATGTCGCCGGTCCGCTTGGGCCGGGCGAAACCTAGCACCGGATCTGCATACTTCCCGCGTGAATTCTGCAGGTGCATGCGGTATCAACACGATCTATGGATTTCCAGCATTCGGAGCGGGCCCAAAACGTGATGGCGCAGGCGGAGCGTTTCGTCCGCGAGCGCGTCGTGCCCAACGAGCAGACCTATCTCGATCAGCTGGTCGGTAGCGACGATTGGCGAGAGTGGAAGATCCCCCCCATCGTCGAGGAGCTGAAGGCAGAGGCCAAGGAGCTCGGGCTTTGGAACCTCTTCTTGCCCGACGAGGAGTACGGCGCAGGCCTCGACAACCGTGACTACGCGCCGGTTGCCGAGATCACGGGGCGAAGCTTTCTGGCACCCGAGGTGTTCAACTGCAGCGCGCCCGACACCGGCAATGCCGAGGTTCTCGTCAAATACGGATCCGAGGACCAGAAGAAGCAGTGGCTCGAGCCGCTGCTCGCCGGGAAAATCCGCTCCGCCTTCGCGATGACCGAACCGGCCGTCGCATCGAGCGACGCGACCAACATGCAAGCCACGTGCGAGGTCGTGGGCGATGAGGTCGTGCTCAACGGTCAGAAGTGGTGGACCAGTGGCGCCGGCGACCCGCGTTGTGGCTTCTACATCTTCATGGGCGTCACCGATCCCAACGCGGGGCGACACGAGCGTCATTCGATGGTCCTGGTGCCGGCAGATGCCCCGGGCGTGAAAGTCCTGCGCATGTTGCCGGTGTTCGGTCATCTCGACGAGCCGCACGGCCACGCCGAGGTGCTCTTCGAGGATGTGCGCCTCCCGGTGAGCGCCATCATCGCAGGGCCAGGTCGTGGCTTCGAGATCGCACAGGGCCGGCTAGGGCCGGGGCGCATTCATCACTGCATGCGCGCGATCGGTGCGGCGGAGCGGGCCCTCGAGCGTCTCTGTCAACGTGCCGTGCTTCGCGTCGCCTTCGGCAAGCCACTCTCGAACCTCGGCGGCAATCGCGACATCATCGCGAACTCCCGCATGGCGATCGATCAGGCCCGACTGCTGACGATGAAGGCCGCCTGGGCGCTCGACACGGTGGGCACCTTCGGCGCGCTCGTCGACATTTCTGCGATCAAGGTCATCGCCCCGAACGTCCTGCAATCGGTCGTCGATGCATCGATGCAAATCCATGGAGGCGAGGGAATGTCCGATCTCGAGCTCACCCGACTGCTCGCCATGGCGCGCGCGCTCCGCATTGCCGATGGGCCCGACGAAGTGCACCGCGGAATGGTCGCGCGGCTCGAGCTCAAGAAGTACGTTTAGGTTCAGCGAAAGAGCATGCCGATAGCGCTTCCGGCGCATCATGACTTGTTCAGCCAGCGGGTGATCTTTCTGACGAGGGCCCGCGGTCCGAACCGAACAGCAAACGCTGAGAGCCAATTCATCAAGCCCTCGATGGCGACCACCTTGCCTTTCATCATCGAGCGGTACGCATGCCGGGCGACCTTGTCCGCGGGCGCCGCTCCGAGCCTGAACAGGATGCTGGTATCGTTTCCCGCAGTGCCGGGAAAATTGGTCGCCGTGGCACCCGGACAGTGCGCAGTGACCGTTACGCCTTGGTCCTTGACCTCCTCGGCAATGCCCTCGGAGAACAGGAGGACGAACGACTTGCTGGCGTAGTAGACAGCCATGTCCGGCCCTGGTTGAAAGCCCGCTGTGGACGCGATGTTAAGAATCCGCCCCTTGTGGCGCGCAAGCATGCCTTGGAGAGCAAGGTGCGTGAGGGCAACCAGCGCATCCATGTTGACGTGCATCATGTCCATCTGTGACTGGAGCGGAAGCTCTGCGAAAGGGCCGTTCGCTCCAAAGCCAGCGTTGTTGACCAGGTAGTCGAGCTCGAGCCCCTTGCTGTCGAACGCTGCAAAGACTGCAGCCGGTGCCCCCGGGTCGGTCAGGTCGGCGGGCACGACGTGGGCGCGGATCCCGTGCGCGACCTCGAGCTCTTGCGCCAAGTCTCGAAGCTTGTCTTCGCTTCTCGCCACGAGCGCCAGGTCGCGACCGTCCGCCGCGAAAATCTTCGCCAACTCTCTGCCAATGCCCATCGAGGCACCGGTGATCAACGCAACTTCTCTCCCGCTCATCTGAAACTCCTCAGCGTTCGCTTTCCTGTGTGAGCGCCGGCCGCTCCTGTGACATGGTATCTTCGTCTGCCCCGATCTTGTGGCGGAAAATTCAAAGGAACCCGAATGCCCGAGTCACGACATCCCGACTGGGAGCCGATTACCGCCTACGTCGCGGACATGTCGTACTTCAGCGGCAAAATGGAGGCTTACCTTCGCTACAAGGAGATTCCGTACGAGCGACGCGTTGTCGGCATGAAGATGATGCGTGACGAAATCCTCCCGGCGACCGGGCTCATGAAGGTGCCGGTGCTGCGCCTTGCGAATGGGCAGTGGCTCAAAGACACCACACCGATGATCGAATGGCTCGAGTTGGCGTACCCGGAGTCTAGAGTGATTCCTCGCGACCCCGTGCTGCGCTTCATGTCGAAGCTCGTCGAGGACTACGCCGATGAATGGTGCTGGCGGGCCGCGCTCTACTGGCGTTGGCAGCCGCTCGAGTCGCGCCGGTTGCTCATGCGGCGCATCGGTCACGAGGTTCTGGCCGACTTCCCCGCACCCAAGTGGCTTGCCGGCTGGTACTTCGGGCGCCGTCAGGTGGCGACGTACCTGAGCGGTGACGGCGTGAGCCCGGAAACCGAGGCGCAGGTGAAACAGCAGTACCTCGACCTCTTGGATGCCATGAGCGCGCTTCTCGAGGATCAGCCGTATTTGCTTGGCAGCCACCCGACGCTCGTCGACATCGCTTTGTTTGGGCCGATGTTCCGGCACTACGCCCAGGATCCGACGCCAAGCCGGGTGATGGAAGAGCGGGCTCCTGCGGTCTACGCCTGGGTCGGCCGTGTCTGGAATGCGCGTGCGCATCGAATGGGTAGGGAGCCCATTCTGAGTGATTTCTCGCAACCCGGATGGGAGTACTTCCTTCGCGACATCGCACAGAGCTATTGGCCGTTCCTTGTCCGAAACGCGCGCGCCTGGGCCGAAGGGAAGTCACGCGTCGATCACCAGGCGCACGGCGTCACCTACAGGAACCTCAAGGTCGTGCACTACCGTGTCTATTGCCTGGAAGTCCTGCAGAACGAATATCGGAACCTCAGCGAACCGAATCGCAGAGCCGTCGACGATTTGCTGCGACCCTACGGCTCGCTCGATCTGATCGAAGGGCTCGATTCGGGGCTCATGGAAGATCACGAGCTACCACTTCGGCTCGATCGTGTTCAGCCTTCGAAGTTCCAACGGCTCAAGCTGGCGTTGATGGGCACTCCGTGGGACATGCCGGTCAAACCAACCGAAAGAGAGAAAGCATGACGGGCAAGGATTCGTTCACGCCGCAGTGGTTCGAGGGCGCTCTCCCCAAGCGCTCCTATCGTTCAGCGTTCAAGTGGGGAGCTCCCGAGGCCTATAAGCATCCGAATCCACGGCTCTACGCCTTGATGAAAGAGACGTTCGGCCTTGGTGACGAGCACTTCGACAAGCCGCAAAGGCTCGGCCTCGAAGAGGTGACGGCGGACGCTTCGATTTCGCTCACCGCGGAACAGGTCGGCTTTTTCCGAACGCTGCTAGGCGACGAGAACGTGAGCGATGACGTCTATGCGAGGCTCCGTGTGTCTTACGGCAAGACGATGATCGACGCGCTCCGCCTGCGTGACCACAGGGTCGAGAACCTCCCCGACTTGGTGCTCCACCCGCACGACCGAGACGACGTCGAGAAGATCGTTCACTACTGCCACGAGCAAGAGATTCCTCTCTACACGTACGGCGCAGGCTCGAGCGTGACCCGCGGCACCGAGTGCTTCAAAGGCGGGGTGTCGATCCACCTCGGCACACACATGAAGCGTGTTCTCTCGCTCAACGTGCTCAACCAAACGGTCACTGTGGAGCCAGGCATTCTGGGGCCGGAGCTCGAGGAAGCCCTCAACGGTGCGCGCGAGCGTTTCAATGCTCCGCATGCATATACCTGCGGCCATTTTCCGCAATCCTTCGAGTTCTCGTCGGCGGGCGGCTGGGTCGTGACGCGGGGAGCCGGACAGAATTCGACGTACTACGGCAAGGCGGAAGACCTGGTTCTCAGCCAGGAATACATTACGCCGGTCGGCACGATCAAAACCGTCGACGTTCCTGCGTACGCAACCGGACCAAACCTCGATCAGATCATGATCGGAAGCGAAGGGGCGTACGGAATCTTGGTTGCGGTAACCTTGAAGGTCTTCCGGTACCAGCCGGAGAACACGCGCCGGTTCAGCTTCATCTTTCCGGACTGGCAAAGCGGAACGGCGGCGGTGCGCGACATCATGCAGGGCGAGTTTGGTTTCCCGTCGGTCTTTCGATTGTCGGATCCAGAGGAGACCGACGTGGCGTTCAAGCTCTACGGTGTGGAAGGAACGCCGATCGACACGCTCGTGAGCTTGCGAGGCTTCAAGAAGGGCGAGAGATGCCTAATGCTGGGCACGGTCGACGGAGACCGCGCCTACACCGGGATGGTCAAGCGGCGGCTCCGCCAGGTTTGCAGCGCTCACGGTGGGATGTACACGACAGGGTTCATCACCAAGAAGTGGGAGCACGGACGCTTTGCCGATCCGTACATGCGCGAGGACTTGCAGGACTACGGCATTCTCATCGACACCCTCGAGTGCGCCACCAGCTGGGCCGAGTTGCCGAAGGTGCACGAGCAAGTGCGAGCATTTGTGAAGAGCCGCCCGCAAACCGTGTGCATGACCCATATGTCGCACTGCTACCCGCAGGGCGCGAATCTGTACTTCATCTTCATCGCGAAGATGGGTGAGCAGGAGTTCCTGCAGTTCCACCGGGGCATTCTCGACGCCGTCCAAGCTTCAGGCGCAACGATGAGCCACCATCACGGCATCGGGAAGATGACGGCGCCCTGGCTGGAAGGTCAGATCGGAAGCGACGAGCTCGAAGTGCTGCGGGCGCTCAAACGCCACTTCGATCCCAGGAACGTGCTCAACCCGGGCGGCACGCTCGCGCTAGACCTCCCAGATGACGAACGCCGCCTCCCGTGAGTGCGGGCGGTGCTTCATTCGATTGGTGCGTTTGCCGGGGCGCCCTATACTCGTGAGATCGACGAGTAGTCCATATTTTCGACTGCGGTTTGCCTCGGCTCCGCTAGGCTTCGCAGGTGGCTGCCTCCGAAGATACCGCCCTCTGCGAACGGGTCTCCGGTCGTGCCGTCGTAATCACCGGCGCGTCGAGCGGGATCGGCGAGGCGCTGGCGAACCGTTTGGGCGATGCGGGTGCCAAAGTCCTCCTGGTCGCACGTTCGGCAGACAAGCTCGAGCAGATGAGGGACGCCATCGAAGGCCGCGGCGGAACGGCGTTCGTTTATGCTTGCGACCTGTCGAACGCCGAGGACACGCAGCGCTTGGTCGAGACGGTTCTCGAGGAGCACGGGGAGGTCGACATCCTCGTCAACAACGCGGGCATCTCGATCCGACGAAGCGTGCAGAAGTCATACGATCGCGTTTACGACTTCGAGCGAACACTTGCGCTCAATTTCTTGGGCGCCGTTCGCCTCATCATGGGCTTCCTTCCGGGCATGCGCGCACGGAAACAAGGGCAGATTCTCAACGTGTCGACTATCGGCGTTCAGGTGAACGTTCCGCGATACGGCGCGTACATCGCTAGCAAGGCAGCGCTCGACGCGTTCAGCCGGGTGCTTGCGGTGGAGGCGTTGAAGGACGGGGTCAAGGTCACGACGATCTACATGCCGCTCGTCAAGACCCCGATGATGGCAACCACGTCGATCTATGACGCTTTTCCGATGCGCAGCGCTGAGCAAGCCGCCGACTTGATCATCGGTGGCATCGTCCACCAGCCCAAGCGGGTGGCGACACCGGTTGGAAATCTCTTTGAATTCGCATACGGCGTGGCTCCAAACGCCATCGACCGCGTCCTCAACGCCGCCTATCAGCTCTACCCTGAGTCGGGGGACAAGAAGGACCAGAGCGAGCCGACCTCCGGAGATGCGGCGATGTTTCAACGAGTGTTCAAGGCCGTCACTCGCAGGGCGAAGCGCAAGAGCTCTAGACGGGAGTAGCTGGCTCCGGGTATACCCCGTTCGGTGAACAGATATTTCCCGTTTGTTTTGCTCTTGGCCGTGGTCCTCGTGGGGCTACCGGGCGCCGTGTCGAGCACCCGAGCGGATGAAGCGATCACGCTTCGAATTGCATCTCTCGCGCCTGCCGGCTCGTCGTGGATGAAAGTGCTGAACGCGTGGAAGAAGACGCTCGAAAGCGAGACCAACGGACGGCTCAAGCTGCGTTTCTACCCGGGTGGCTCGCAAGGAGACGAGCGTGACTTCGTTCGGAAGATGCGGGTGGGTCAGCTCGACGGCGGAGTCGTCACGATGACGGGTATGAGCATGTTGGTCCGGCCAATGGTGATCTTGGTCTTGCCCGACTTCCTCGACACCTACGAAAAGCTCGACCGGGTGCGGGAGAGAATGGCCAAAGACTTCGAAAAGTTGTTCGTCGACGAGGGCTTCATGATGGTGGCCTGGGGAGACGCGGGGAAGACTCGACTCTTCTCGCAAAAGCCGATCGAAAAGCCGTCGGACATCAAGTCGATGCGTCCGTGGATGTGGAAAGACGACCTGGTCTTCATCGAGTTCTACGACGTGATCGGTGCAAACGGGGTTCGGCTGGGCGTCCCCGAAGTGTACCCGGGGCTTCAGACCAAGATGATTGACGTCGTGACGTCATCGGCGCTGACGGCTGTTGCCCTTCAGTGGTACACGCGCGTCAAGTACATGACCGGTCACAACTCCGCGATCATTGCGGGCGGCATGGTGATGCGCAAAGAGAAGATCGACGGGCTTCCTGCCGATCTCAAGGAAACGTTGTTGCGGACCTGCGAGCGCGTCGAGGTTCTGCTCAACAAGACGATTCGCCGCGACGACCAGAAGGCTTACGATGTCGTGATAAAGAAGGGGATCATCGCGACTGATACGGCCAAATACAAAGCCGAGTGGGCAGCGTCCGCCAAGAAGGTCCGGGATCGAATGACGGGCCGGGTGTTTTCGAAGAGCTTGCTTCAGGCGGTCGAGGCAGCCGCGGTCGAGTAATCGGGCCGGTTCATCGGTTCGCCGCCAAGTGTGCGTCGACTCGTGACACGATGGCATCTCGCACGCGGTCGCGTAGATCGGCGACGTCGTTTTCGTCGAGACCTTCAGTCAGAATTGGCTCTTCGATGTACGTGGTGATCTCGTTCCCGGGACGAATGACGAGCGAACCCTTGTGTAGCACTTCGTAGAGACCGGTCACCGCCACGGGAACAACCGGCACGCCCAGCTCGATCGCGGTGCGAAACAGGCCATCGTAAAATGGGCCCACATGACCGGTCTTGGTTCGATGGCCTTCGGGAAAGCCGAGGATCGAGTGGCCTGCATCGACTTCGCTTCGAATGGCCAGGCGGAGCGCTTCGAGGGCGCCTGCGCGGTCTTTGGGCACGGGAATGGTGCCGCGCGCCTTCATGAACCAGCCGTAGAACGGGTAGTCGAAGTGGCTCTCGAGCTCGATGCCCTGCTTGAAGTGGGGCGTTGCGGTGTACATCGCGACGTGGTCGAGATGGCTGCTGTGATTTTGAATGAAGATGTACTGGGTAGCGTGGTCGACGCTGGGGTGCACGCAGTGTCTCTGCTTGTTGAACGTCAGCGCCAGTTGGAGCCTGCAATACAGGCGCTCGAGAAACTGAACGCGATCGGGGTTCACGAATTGGTAGAGGAGCGTGAGCAACGACAGACTGAGAACCAGGAAGCCGCCTGCGAAGATCCAGATGACTACGCTGACGATTCGATCCCGAGCTGTCGTGATCTCAGTCATACGACGAGGCGGATTGCCGCTGGAAGTACGTCGATCGAAAGTGGCGTGAGGTGATAGAGATCGCCATCGATGAGCACGGCTTGTAACGTCGGGTTTGCAAATTCGACTCGATCGACCTGCCGCGTCCAAACTGCGTCGAGATCGGTATGCGTACCTGAAAAGATCCGCGCAAAGGCGGCCATCAAAGCGGCCCTTCCGAGAGGACCCGCCCGGACGACATCGAGCAGACCGTCCGCGACCTGAGCATCGGGGGCCATCCGCATCGAGCCACCGGTGTATTGGCTATTGGAAAAAGAAGTGAGCACCGTGCGCGCGTCATCGATCGCGCCAGCGCAACGAAGCGTGTTTTCTTCATATTGAAGCCGCAGGACGCAGACGAGAACCGCTGCAATGTAGCCTGCTGCGCCCAGGAACTTGAACCGCTCGTTGGTGAGCTCTCCGGCTCGGGCGACGAAACCGGTCCCCATCGTGTTGATGAAATGGATGACGCCGTTGTCGTGCGTCAGACGGAGCACGTCGATTGCGGTGCTCTTGCCGCGTGCGATCGCCTCGCATGCGGCTTCAGGCTCGTTGATGCCGAAGTCGCGCAAGAACGAGTTGCCGGTGCCGAGAGGAAGCATGCCGAGCTTGCAGTCCGCGGCGACACCGGAAGCGACGAGCCCGTTTACGATCTCGGCGGCGGTCCCATCCCCGCCCACGGAAAGGAACCGCCGGCAGCCATTGCTGGCCGCGCGCCTCGCGAGCTCGGTGGCGTGCTTGGGCGCCCCGGTAAACGCGACGTTCAACACCAGCCCACGACCCTCCAGCACCTCCATAGCTTCCGGTGCGTCTTTCGCGCATCGCCCGCCGCCGGCAGTCCTGTTGACGATCGTGTAGTAGGCGTTGCTCACGTGGCTGGAACCGGCGTCACGCGGAGGACTTTTCCGGCGCCGCTTCCGCCGTCGTTGCTGAGGTAGAGAAGGCCGTCCGGGCCTTGCCGGGGCGTGCGGAGCCGGCCCTCGTTTTCGATGGCGCGTTCCTCGCCCGTCACTTGGCCTTCAGAGTCGACGAAGTAGATGTGCAAGTGTTCGGCTTTGAGGGTTGCTACCGCAAGGACCCCGTCCCAGTTGCCCCATGCACTACCTTCTATGAACGTCGCGCCTGCTAGTGCCAGGGTGGACGAGCCACTCGACCAGACGGCCGGCACGGCATCAGGGAATTTGCCGAGATCAGTCATCGGCACCGACTCGTCGTAGCCAGGCGCCGGATCCCAGCCGAAGTTGCCGGACACGAGCAGGTTGATTTCGTCGTCGATCGAAGGGCCGTGCTCAGCGGACATGCCGATGCCGTCGGAGCGAAACGCCATGCCTTGAATGTTGCGATGCCCGTTCGAGTACCAGAGAGACCCGTTCGCGTTGCCCGCAGCGGCCGCGCCATTGCGGTCGATTCGCAGCACTTTGCCACCGAGAGAGGTGCTGTCTTGCGGCGTCGTCCCAATCGCGGCGTCACCGGTGCCTACCCACAGGAAGCCGTCCGGTCCGAAGCGCGGCCGGCAACCACTATGCCGTCCCGTGCTGTAGGGCATGCCCGTCACGATGTCGTCGCGCGCAATCACCGAGCCTCCGTCTGGTGTGCGCAACGTGAACCGCAGTAGCCGAACATCGTTCTCGCCATCCGCATTCGAAGTGGTGCAAACGTAAACGTAGCCGTTGGTGGCGAAGTCCGGGTCGACCTCGAGGCCCATCATCCCTCCTTCGCCGCGAGGGACCACGTCGTCCGGCGAAACGACGAACGGCGTCGCCTCGATGCCGTCCACATAGACGTTGAGACGGCCGGGGCGCTCCGTGATCAAGATGGTTCCGTTCGGCAGCCAGGCGATGTCCCAGGGCTTGTCGAGGCCTGATATGAAGTCGTCGACCTCGAGACAGATGTCGGTGGGTCCGCCCGCGCTACAGCCGCCGGCCCCACAACCATCCTCGCCGCACCCCGCGCTCAACAGAAACAGTGAGACCAGCACGACCAAACGTGACACTGAGTAGAACATTTGCATCTCTCGATATCATGAAACCTCACGCGTCTGCGCGCTAGAACCGGCCCATTTTCGAGGATAGGTCCGCTTGGCGAACGTTTCGGTCCAGTCCAGCCCACCGGTCAGTTGCATCACAGCGAAGAGCGTCAGGATGGCTCCTATCGTGATGGCGAGGCCGGTGAAGCCCTTCCAGAAGAAGCTCGCGGAAAATAGAACCAGGTAGATCAATTGCACCGGCGCGACTTTCTCGAGTGCAAAGCGCCAACCTACGAAGTGCCGGACATAGGTGATGACCAGGAGCATCGACACGACCGCGGATAAAATGAACGACCAGGTCAGCGCGAGGTGGTCGACCGAATAGGCGAAGAGCAGGTGGAAGGCGAAGAAGGCGCAGCCCAGCAGGAAGTAATGCATCGGGTGGAGCTCCCGCTCCGACGTAATGGCGAGCATCGAGATCACGAAGAAGAAGAACAACAGCGAGACGGGCGCGAAAAAGGTGATCCGCGCGGCGAGAGGGCCCGGGTTCAGCTTTTCGGGCATCTGGATGCCCATCGGGGAGCTGGTGATCAGGCTTTCGAAGCTCCATTCGCCGCTCCAACCATCGACGTTCACCGCATGTTCCGACGGAGACACGCTGTTCAATGGGAAGTCGACGTCCGAGAAATCCGTCGTCACGCGAAGCCGGAAGTTGCGCGCTTCGCTCGTCAACACTCGGCGCGCCACGGTCGTCATCACGGGCTGTTCGCCCTCCCGTTGAACGGTCTTGGTCTCCTCTTGGACCGACTCGACAGTGTAAGAGCCCTGCACAGGCTGCTGATGAAGAGGTCCGCCCCAGAGGCCGTGCACTTCCTCGCTCCGCGCGCTGCTCGTGTCCGCGCTTCTGATGGTGAGGCTCGAACCGAGAATCGACCAGGCGACAGTGCAACCAAGCCAGATGAAACCAATGACGAGCAGTCGGGACATGCGGGCTCCTTCAAGGGCATCCAACGAGAACAGAAGTACCGGTATTCCTGGTTTAAGCTCGGCGAGTAGGCTACCCCGCTACCACCCATGACTTCACCCCTCCCCACCCGCATCGTACCGAGCGTAGCCCCCGCCGACCTGACGCCGCGGCAGGTGGCTCAGGCTTTCCGCAGGCTCGTCGATTCTGGCGCGAAGATACTTCCTGCCGGCGAAGCCAAAGAGGACCCGACCGCGCTGCTGTCCTCGGGATACACGCCAAAGTACGAGATCTCTCTTTTCGACACTCGATTCTTGCTGACAAACGTTCGGCAAAATCCTGCGCTGCGGTTTTTCGTTGCGTACGTCGTCCAGCGTCATCGAAGGACGGGTCGGACCGAGATCTATCCGCGCATCTTCTATAAGGATCTGTCTCTGGTATGGCGCGCGGCGTCGCATATGATCGCGACCGATGGCGACTTCTGGATCGGAAAGGGGGACGTCAAGGTCCTGTCTCGCGGCGGATTCGAAATCACCGAGTGCGTCGAGTCGACCACGGATCTGCCTTTCGAAATGCAGACCGCACTTGAAACGCTCAATCGTAGGACTCGACACGCTCTCAACGATGAGGAGGCGCTCTACCTTCTGCTACGAAGCGCACCAAGCTCGCGCACCGCACCGTACCGGGACTTCGCCGAGCCGCGGCGACACGCTGCAGCCGATCGCCGGAATCTAATCAACGGCGGCCGCAGCATTGCCCGCTTCACACGCAAGAATGACCCCACTTCCCTTCAGATCGTCGCCGGCTTCGAACCGGACTTTGCAAGGGGTATCGTCGAGGTGAGCGAGTTGAGAAGCGCGATGTACGGCGGCAAGCTCCAGAGGTTTCGCATCCTCTCGCGCAATCGAAAAGTGCAGTATCTGTTCGTGGCAGGCCCCAGGCACGTCTGGATCATTCCGCCGCAGGCCACGACCACCGAGCTCTCGACCTACGGGGTCAGAACCATCGATGTCGTCGCAGACGAAGACCTCTTCGTCCCGGGCTACGAGTATCACTTCTTCGACGAGCACGCAGACGAGTCGGAGCACTTCAGTCAAATCCCCGAAGGCTTTGCAGGAGCGCTGTGTGAGCATGATAACGATCGCGCGGACGCATCTGCTTGGTTGGAGCCAATCCCAGTGATCCGGGAGTTTCGGCGCAAGGTGCTGGGCTCGAATCGCAAAAGGGGGTTGTCGGCCAAAGCCTTCAAAGGTTAGAACCATGAGGGAGCCGAGACCCGCTGATGTCGCATACGTTCTACGAGCGCCTTTCCGCATTGGATGCTTCGTTCCTCGGGTTCGAAGAGCAGAATACGCACTGGCATGAAGCGGCGGTGATGGTCTTCGAAGCAGGGCCCTTACGGACCGAAGACGGCGGGCTCGATTTCGAAAAGGTGCTCCACAACTACGAGTGGTCTTTCGAAGACGTTCCCCGCTACCGCCAACGCCTGGTCAAAATCCCGCTTTTCGATCATCCGATTTGGGTCGACGATGCGAACTTCAACGTCCGCTACCACGTCCGGCAGATCGCCTTGCCGCAGCCTGCCGATGAGCGTGTCCTGAAGCGCGTCTGCGGCTATCTGCTCGAGCTCCCGCTCGATATCGACAAGCCGCCTTGGGAAGTCTGGGTGGTCGATGGCCTGCAGAACGACAGGTTCGCGCTGGTCACCAAGATCCATCACTGTATGGCGGATGGGATCTCGGGTCTGGGCATCGTCCAGGAGACTCTCCGACGGCAACCCTTCGAGCGAAATGGTTCTCCTAAGCCATGGACCCCCCGTCCGGCACCCCGCGGCGCAGAGCTGGTTGCAACCGAGCTCGTTCGGCGGATCCAAGCGCCATTCGAGTTGCTGGCGCCTCTTCGGAGGCTGGACGAAGCGCTGCAAGAGGCGCGCGATGTCGTCCAAGGCCTCGTCGAGGCGTCGAAGTTGGGTTGGCGAGCCGCCACGAAAACGCCGTTCAACCCCGACAGCGTCGGTCCGCATCGCCGTTTCGACTGGACCGATATGTCGATGCGCGAAATCAAAGACGTGAGGGTGGGGCTCGGCGGAACGATCAACGACGTCGTGCTGACCACCGCCGCCGGCTCGTTCGGCCACTACCTACGCGACCACCGCGCCAGCACCGATAACATCGATTTCCGCGCCTTGATTCCCGTCAGCGTCCGCAAAGACAAAGAAAAGGATCTCGGCAATCGGGTCGCGATGATCATGGCGGCGCTCCCGGTTGGCGAACGCGATCCGGCTGCGCGACTGCAACGGGTGATCGAAACGACCCAAGAGCTCAAGCACTCCAAGCAGGCGCTCGGCGTGTCTTGGCTCGAAGGCCTGGCCGATCGCATCGGTGGTCGGTTCTTCGCCGAGCTCAGCCGTTCGGCCACTCGAAGCCGCCCGTTCAACGTGGTCGTGACCAACGTTCCCGGACCGCCGATTCCGCTTTACTTTTTGGGCTCCGAGATGCAGGCAATCTATCCGATGATGCCACTCTTTCCGAATCAGGCGCTCTCGGTGGCGGTGCTCAGCTATGCCGGCAAGGTGTTTTGGGGCTTCAACTCGGATTGGGATGCGTTGCCGGATGTCCACAACCTGGTCGAGGGCATCGGCGAACAGTTTCGCGAGCTTCACGCGGCCGCGCAGGCAAGCGCTGCCACCAACGAGAATACGACGACATTCCCAGCCCGGAGTTGAGATGAGTGAATCAGGTAACGGTCTCCCGCTGAGCCAACGGAAGAAGGACATCTTCTTCGTGCTCTGCTTTTCGTTCTTTGCGTTTTCTTCATTTTTCTCGGATTCCCGGCATGCGCTTGGCCTCCTCGAAGGGGACGCCTTCTGGGCGCGTGCAAACCAGTGGTACGGCGCAATCGCACAGGACCATTTCTTCCTGGCCGATCATCAGTACGTGCGGGTGAACACCGGCATTTCGGGGATGGTGTTCGGGCCTTTCTATCTCTTGCTGGTCTACGCCTTCATCAAAGGGAAGAACTGGATCCGGCCCATGGCGCTCGTCTATGTCGGCGCCATGCTGCACGGCTGCACCGAGTTCCTGATTCTCGAGTATTGGATCGGACCACCGCCAGGTAACCCAGCGGTATTTTGGGCCTTCAACGGGCCATACTGGGTGGTTCCATTCATGCTGGGCATCCGTATGTGGAAACCCAATCCGTTCGGGTCGCCATCAGTCTGACCGCCGCCGATGAAGCTCACAAACATAGATAGAGCCTTTGAGGTCTGGCGAAAGCAAGGGCTGCTGGACGACCAGCAAATTGGTGAGCTCCGAAAGTCACTTGACGAATCGCAAAGCTCGCTACGAAGCGGTCGTGCCGTCACAATCTTCTCGACCCTCGGCGCCGTGCTCGTCGGCCTGGGCGTCATTCTTTTCGTAGCCAGCCACTGGGAAACGATGGGCCCGTTGGCGCGAAGCTTCATGCTGGTCGCGACGTACGTTGCAACTTGCGCCGCGGCGTACCTGACGCAGAGCAAAGGGTTGCCGCTCCTCTCCGAGTCGCTTTGGTTCTTGGCAACGCTCGTGCTCGGTGCCGACATCTTCTTCATCGGCCAGATCTTCAACTTCACGCTGACGTTCTGGCAGGGGCCGTTCTTGTGGTGCGTGGGTGCCTTGGCGATGGGCTATGCGCGTCAAAGAGCGGCGTACGGATGGCTCGCCGTGCCGCTCGCCCTGCTTGCGATCGGCTGGTTCGGCGGGGGTTCCGGCTGGTTCACGGACGACCAGATGGAGTTCTTGGGCAGCAATCGGGGGCTTCTACCTCTGCTTCCCACCATCGGGCTTGCCCTGCTGTGCATCGCGCGTCTCGCAGGCAACAGCCATCGCTTCAGGTTCTTGCGTCCGGCCTCCGCGATTTGGGGGCTGACCTTGATTGCGCTTCCCCTCATCATCGGGACCGGCGACGAGGACCTGCTCCAACACATCTTCGACACGGCCTTCACCCTCCATCAGATCGCGATCTTGGCTGTTTCTGGTTTGGCGGTCGCTCTCTTCGCAGCGTTGGGTCGCCCAAGCACGCTGGCGGTCATCGCAGCTGGAGTTCTTCTGTTGGTCTTCATCGGCCTCACCGTGCCAGGCGAGGGCGGGTCCGCCGTCGGCGTCTTCATCGCGGGGCACGGCGCGGCCTTCGTGATGTACATCTTGCTCGCCTTCGGGCTTGCGATCTGCGCGATCTGGATCGGTCTGGCCGAACGCAGCACCGCGCTCATCAACGCAGGGCTCGTCAGCGCTGCGCTGATCATCTTCATTCAGTACTTCTCGTGGACGTTCGAGCTTTTCGATCGGTCGATCGCGTTCATCGTCGGTGGGCTGGTGCTGCTTGGCGTCGGGTATGCCTTCGAACGCACGCGGCGACACCTGCTCGCAAGAATGGAGGCCGCATGATCGAGCGGAGGCGATGGCCGATGAAGGCCACGCTCATCGCGGTGGCCGTGCACCTGGCGATCATCGTGATCATTCCCATTCAGCCGTTGTGGGTGCGCGCAACGGGAACGACCGTGTACCTCGAGACGGAAAAGATGGACCCTCGCGCCCTGTTCCGCGGGCACTACGCGATTCTCGGCTATCAGGTCGCGCAGAACGTCGTGCCTGCCGAGATGGCGCGCGAATCCAAGGAAACCGGCAAGCCAGTGTATGTGACGGTTACGACGGACCGCCCCGGTCGTTTCATCGCTGTGAGCCTAGGCCGCCCCGAGCTTCAAGAAGGCCACGCATGCATCGTCGGCCGCGTGCGTGGCTGGGGCTCTCTCAACGCAATCGCCACGCAAGTCGCTCCCGATCAGCGGTCCGAATCCGTCGACTTCCCGCAGATCGCCCAGTACTTCGCATGGCGCGAAGAAGCGCGTCGAGTCGAAACCGCGCAAGGGGACGATCTGCTCGCCAAGGTTGCAACCAGCCGTAGCTGCAACGCGCAGCTCGTCGGTCTGGAGCCACGTAACTGAACAGCGGCCTACGTCGAATGCCTGCTCAGGCGCAACGGGCTTTCGACGGACGTTGTCGCGGGCGCTTGGTCTTGGCGCTCGGGTCCCAGCGCCGGAATTGCGCACGCGGGTTTCGCTTGTCCGGTCGGGCCACGGCTCGTTCGAAGCGTTGGGCTTCGCTCGCGGCAATGTCCACCATCGAGCTCTTTGGCGCGACCCGAATCGCGCCCACCACTTCGCTCGACACGTCCCCGCGCCGGCAGACCATCGCCAGAAGCCTTCTCGTGTCAGCGCCAGCCTGTCCGCCCCAGCTGACCTGATAGGTGATGAAGTCCCCTTCGGCTCGCTGGCCTGCTTGCCGCTTCGGACCTGTCTTGCGCGGTTTGCGTTCACGGTGAGCAGGCTTCGCATCGTCCCGAACACGCCGTGGGCTGCCCTGACTGCGTTCGGCTTCTCGCTTCAAAAGGCAAGCTACGAGCTCGGCGGGGGAATGCTCGGCGAGCAGGCGCTCTGCAAGGACCTTGGCCCGGCTATCGGTCTCATCTGCCTGGTTTGCGAGGTCGCGAAGAAAGCTGTCGCCGAGTCGCTGATCGGCGGCGGCGAAGATCTCCTCGGGAGTCGGAATCGAGACAAGCCGCGCTTCGACACCGGCCGCACGCAGCATACTCTTGATCCTGTATTCGGCCCGCGACGCTGCGAAAAGCACATTGATGCCGCGGCGCCCTGCGCGCCCGGTACGCCCGCTTCTGTGTGTGAAGACATCAGCGTTGTCTGGAAGGTCGACCTGAATGACCGTGCCGATGTCTTGCACGTCCAGACCGCGAGCTGCCACGTCGGTGGCGACCAGGTACCGAATGGCGCCACTTTGAAACTGCGTGAACGTGGCCGTTCGTTCGCGTTGTGTCATCTCGCCGTTGAGGGCGCGCGCCGCGAGCCCAGCGGCGCAAAGCTCGTCGGCCAGCCGGACGGTTTCCGTTCGCGTCCGCACGAAGAGCAGCGTCTTGTCTTCCGGGTGACGAAGCAGCACGTTGATCGCGGCATTGAATCGGTCGGCTTGTCGGACGTGCATTACCAGGTGCTCGATGTCGGTGTTGGCCTTGCCGAGCGCCGTCCCTTGGACCGACACGGGGTCCTGCTGAAGTCGGTTCGCAAGCTTCACGACTTCGCGCGGGAACGTTGCAGAGACAAGGTGAGTCCTCCGCACCTCCGGCGCGTACCCGAGGATGCCATCCAGCTCTTCCTCGAAGTTCATGTCGAGCATCTCGTCCGCTTCGTCGAGCGCGATGGTCTTGAGCTGGTCGAGCGTCATAGCGCCCGCACGCAGATGATCGAGCAAGCGGCCAGGCGTGCCGATAACGACGTGCGGCAGAGTTTGCAGTTGGGAGCGCTCTTGCATGACGCTGGTGCCGCCGGTGACCACGAGGACGCGCGCCTGGAGTGGTGCGTAGAGCCAGCGGAGCTCACGACCAAGCTGACCCGCAAGCTCGCGCGTCGGGGCGATGAGCAGGGCCATCGGGGCGGCGGGTGCGGACTTGCGAGCCTTCCGCGGCTGTGCGATGGCGGCCGAAATTGCAACGGTGGGCGCGAGGAGGAGGCCGAGGGCGACGGTCTTGCCCGACCCCGTCTGCGAGGAGATCCGCAGGTCACGCCCCTCCAACTCCGGGTTCAAAATGGCCTGTTGAATGGCGGTGAAGCTCTCGAATCCCGCATTGCGCAAGGCCGCGCCGAGACCCGCAGGGGCCTGCTCTAGGCTAAGTAGCTCAGACATGGAGCGGGTGCTCTAGCACAAACTCACGAATACACACATCGGGCCCGATCGATCGGTCGAATGATGCGTTGTGCCCCGTCTCCTAGTGCAGAACGCGGAGCACCACTCAGGCGATCTCGGTCGGATCTGGGTTCCCTCGATTCGTTCGAGGGAACCCAGCGACCTACACCGCCGTCGGGCTCGGCTACTGCTTCGCCAGAAGGTCGCGAATCTCTTCGAGGAGCACTTCGTCTTTGGGGGGAGGCGGCGGGGCTGCCTCTTCCGCTGCCTCTTCCTTCTTGCGGAGCGAGTTCATCCACTTGATCATCATGAAGATGACAAGCGCGATGATGATGAAGTCGAAGATCGCCATCGTGAAGGCCCCGTACTTGAGCACCGCAGCGCCCGCTTCTTCGGCGGCGGCAAGTGACTCATAGCTGCCTTCGCCGAGCAAGATGTAACTCTGACTCACGTCGACACCGCCGGTGAACAGCCCCACCACGGGCATGATCACGTCACCAACCAGCGAGGCGATGATCTTTCCGAAGGCCGCACCAATGATGATGCCGACCGCCATGTCCATCATGTTGCCCTTGAGCGCAAAATCTTTGAATTCTTGGAGCATTTCTATTCTTTTCCTTCCAGTACCCACTAACTGAGGCGCGCGCTGCATGCACGAACCTCAGGTCGACCGCAACTGCTGCCGACGTCAGCGCAAACGGGCAGGCCGTAGGACCCACCCTTCGTTTGCGGATTATTTGATTTCCTCTGCTTAGGGCTCGAGGCCAAGCGCCTTGAGCGTCTCGATCGTGAGCTGCCCCTCGGGCAAACCCTCCTTGCGTTGGAATTCGCTGAGAGCACTTAGAGTGCCCTGGTCCAGCCTCCCGCTGTTGCGCACCTCGTAGTCGTTGCTGCGAAGCGCCTGTTGGATCCGCTGGATCGTTCCGCGGGTTGCATTGGTCTCGCAGAGGATCGCCTTCCACTCCATGCGTCCGTCAGCCACCTTCACCTGTTTGGTGATGTTTGCAAACTGCGCGGGGATCTCGACGCTCTGACTTCCAGCGGGCTCGACCTGCACGTACTTGCGAACCTTCCTGTACTTCGCCGGAATTTTCACCGACCTCGTGGTGGCCGGCTCCGCGAGCACCACCTTCTTCACCGTCTTGTACTGAGCCGGGATCTCTTTCTTGACCACGCGCGGCGGCTCAACGAGCGCCCGCTTCCGAATCGTCTGGTAGGTTGGCTTTGTGCTGACCTTCTTTGTCGTCGCCGGGGCGGCGAGCACTTTGGTCCGAACCGTCTTATAGACTGGCGGCACTTCTACGAGACACATGATCTCGCCGGTGGATTGGTCGATCTTCTGATAGGCGCCCTTGCCCTTCTTCCATGTCGTGTATCCGGCCTTCGCGAGGACCTGCTCTTGCTTCCACTCATAGCGAGCGGGCACCGAGATGATCCTATCCCCACCCTCTTTGACTTCGACCTTTTCGGTGCGCAGCTCGTACTTGGCAGGAATGACTTTGATCTCTTCGGACGCCTCCTTCACAAGGACTTTCTCCGTAACGGTTTCCCATTTCGCGGGGACCGGGATCAGGCGCTCGCCTTCCTCTTCAACCAAAACGTCTTCGACTTGCCACTCGTACCGGGCCGGGGTCGTCGTGATCCGTTGACTCGCCTCGCGAATCTGAATCTCCTCGGATTGTGTTTCAAGTTGTGGCGGCACCCACATTCTCGCGTAACACTCGCCTGGCTTGGCGGGCGGGAGGTCTGCCTCAGCGGCTCCTTCTGCTTTGGCGGTGGGTGCAACCCTGGCTAGCCCGAAATATCCGAACGCCCCGATAGCGATTGTCGCTATCAAGAATGTGCTCAACTTCTTCATGGTTCTGTCCCTTTCCCTGATGGAATCGGCGACGAGTACCACGGTGTCTAGTGCGAGACAAGGCTGGCTGGCAGTCATCCGAAAGGATGATGCGTTGGCTCAGCGGTCTGCTTGCGGCGGCCATTCCGGCAAGACGCGGTCGCTTTCGACAAAGAAACGCGCCCCACCAAAGCCGCCCTCGACCCACTTGTTGTCGGCCCACGATAGGTAGTCAGGCGCGCCAACCTCATCATCTGTACCAGGAATGACACCATGCCCACTCGCGCCGGCTGCGCCGCTCCCGAAAACGATAGCGTAGGTGCCGGGAGCTAGGACGAAGTCTGTAGGGATTCGGACTTCGCGCGAGATCTTGGGCGCACCGAACGTCCGCACAAACAGCGCCTGCTCAGGCTTTGGAGGGCTGTGCGGGATGGCCTGCTCTGTGGTCGGAAAGACCGCCACGAAGAGGTCTCCCGGAGTCACCTGTGAAACATGGCCCCCGATTGCCTTTACGCGGAGCGGCGCGGTCGTCGTGAAACGAACCCCAAGCCATTGGTTCTTGCTGATCGTGAATCCGTGGTCCTGTCCTGTTTGCCCCAACTTGGCCGACTCGAAACGCACCGACCGTTGTAAGGAGGAAGGTTGAGGCGCGGCGTCGACCGATCCGACGAACATCGCCGCGAACGCGCAGCCAATCCCGAATGCCCAGTATTTCCCTGTCCCCATCACACCGCCCCCTATTGCATTGATAAGTGAATTTTACATTATCAACATATCAAAGACGGTCAGCGGGACAAGGCTTGGCTGATTCCTCATCCATATAAGCTTAGGAGGCGGCCGAAAGGCCTGCTGCTGCCGACCTTCCCGTGCTGACCTCTGCGGGTTCAGGACGCTTCTGACCTTCCCGGGTCCAGGACGCCGCTGCTGACCCTATAGAACTTGGCGGGCTTCGCATCGTTTGTGTTCATGCGTGCTTCTCCCATTGCTGGAGGTCGATACCTTTGAACACGAGCCAAAAACCAAGCACAAGCTCAAACAACTCGCCCACTCCGTAGAGAACGTATTCGAGCATCAAGGGATGGTTTGGGAAGAGGATGCTTACCAGCGCAAGAAATAGCATCGACACGTACGTGAACATCCCCCAAGCGGCCAGCATTCTGGGGATGTACTTCGACTTGAAGAGGAGATAACAAAAGACAGTGGCTCCGAGGCCGATGAAAACCAAGACGATATCTAGCCCGGCGGTACGCGCATCGAGGAGTCGCCCCGCGAAAGCCTGCAGCTGTTCCGGCTCAAAGGCATTCGAACGACCGTTGCCGTCCAGAACATACAAAATGGCGAAGCTGATCAGCACTGTAACGGCGCCCACGACTGCCTCCGCGGACCTGAGAATTAGCGCGAGCAGAGCAAGGTTCTTGTGGACCGTCCCGAGGATCACGTAGAGCGCCCAGGACGCCACCACGACACTCACGTAGATGATGAGGACCAACACGATGCTGATGCGAAAAAGCGATTCGTTGGCCACGATGTTGTTGGCCGTGGCCGCGTCGTTTCCCGACACGATGAGCTGGGATTCCACGAGAACCCCGTAGAGCAGGGCGACGATTGCGATCACCAGGTACGCGGCCCCCGCTACTCTTGCATACGCAAGTGGTGATGCCCCGCCGGTTCGGCTTGTCATTTAAGGAGCTTGCCTCAGGCTGGACTTCGGCGCCGCCACGATCTCGAGGCCATCAATTTCTCTTCCGGTGGAGCATGATCCTCGATCTACGAAAGGAGCACCCCACGGCGAAGTATTTGATCAAGGCGTCCTACACCCCGGAAGGAACCAAAGGCCTACTTCAAGAAGGTGGAACGAACCGCCGAGCGGTTGTCCAACAAATGGTTGAACGCTTGGACGGTAAGCTCGAAGCTTTCTACTACGGGTACGGGGAAGCCGACGTCTATGCGATCGCGGACATGCCTGACGAAACGTCGGCGATCGCGATCAGCCTAATGGTCAACGCATCCGGTGCGGTGGCTCTGTCGACCGCCCCGCTTCTGACGGCAGAGCAAATCGATGCGGCTTGCAAGCGCTCGATCGACTATCGCCCCCCAGGCTCATAGCGTTCGCCACGCAACCCGGGAATCCTGACTCGCGTCTCAGTCCGTCAGTTGTCCGGCGCCCCTTCGTCAATCCACTGACTGAGGGTCATGACGAAAGCATCGCCGTTGCGAGGGTCTTCCGGACCATCGTTGTGCGTCTCATTGAGCTTCGGGATTAGGGTCGCCGCGGGATCGGTCGAGTCGAAGGGAACCACCAGCGGGCCGCTGTTGCCGCCAGCCAGGATGTTGTCGTAGCTATCGAGGTCCACGCCCCTGGGGCCGCCACCACTGTGGCAGTCCACGCAGTAGTTATCGAAATAAGGCTGGATGTCCAAGGCGAACGATTTGCCCGGAGGGGCCCCACCAACACCGCCACTGCCGGCCATGCCGCCGCTACCGGCCATCCCGCCGCTACCGGCCATCCCGCCGTCGCCGCCGGTTCCGCCCATGCCGCCCACGCCGCCGCTACCGGCCATGCCGCCTTCGCCGCCAGCTCCGCCGGTGCCGCCCGCGCCATCGCAGTCGGCGTCGGAATCGAAGCGCTCGCCGTAGCCCGGCCCGTCACCACTCTTGTTGTTACCCGCTTTCACCCACACGCCGAGGATCTCTCGTTCCCCCACGCCCAGGGTTGCGCAGCGACCATCGAGGTCGTCGTACTTGCGGTGCTCGCCGTCTTCGAACTCGATGACGACATTCGAGAGCTCCTTGCATGAAGCGATGTGCGCCTCGTGGCACTCGAAGTCGACCTCGATGTGTCCGTACTTTCCGCCCTGCCGGCATTCGATGCCCACCTTGCAATCGACGCCGTCGTCACAATCGCAATCGTCGTCGCGGTCATAGTCGTCATCATCGCAATACTCATCGGTATCACCATAGCCGTCGCCGTCGTAGTCCCCATCGTCACAATCGCAGTGGCAATCTTTGCCACCGGTTCCGCTCATGCCGCCGGCACCAGCCGAAGCGCCCGCACCGCCTGCGCCACCCATGCCATCACCGCCGCCCGTACCGCCTGCGCCGCCGTTGCCGCAGTCGGCGTCGGACTCAAAACGCTCGCCATAGCCCGGACCGTCGCCGCTTGCGTTGTTTCCGGCCTTGACCCAGACGCCGACGATTTCTTTATCCCCGGCGCCAAACGTGCCGTAGTGACCTTTGAGCCCATCGTACTTGTAGTGCTCGCCATCTCTGAACGCGACCACGACGTTCGAGAGATCTTTGCACGATACGATGTGAATTTCGTGGCATTCGAACCGCACCGCAATCGCCCCGGTCGAGCCGCCTCTTGGGCAGTCCAACATGCACTCGTCAGGATGGCCATCGTTCATGTACCAATCGCCGCACCCGTCGTTCGGGTATTCACCACAGCGATCGGTCGCGCATTCGCTCGCGTCACGAGGGACGATTTCGAGCTCGTCAGCAGAGATATCGTCCGACCCTTCGTACGAACATCCAACGAGCACGCCGAGAAACAGGAACAGAACAGCCTTGAAAGAATGAGTAGACATAGGCGCGACTCTAAGATTGATACCTGTGCCTGAACAAGTGCTTCCCTGTAACGATTTGTAATAGGATCCCGATACTGTGATCTAGCTCACATGTATACGATGACCGCAGGGGTAGGGCCCTTCGTTAAGGGGAAGGAATCATCCTCAACGTCGGGCCAAGATGACCTGTGAGAGGCCGTCGAGGCGTCCGGCTAGAAAACGTTCTGATGGTCCGTAGGCGGGTGCCTCGCGCTGGATTACCTGCAAGTATGCGCGTACGTACTTGCGCCGGTGATACTCTTGGCTGCGCACGAGGTCGTGCAGCGCTTCGATGGTTTCTGCGCTCATCAGGCGACTCGTGGCCACGTGCATCCGAAACACCCAGTCGATCCATTTCGGATCCCGGAGGCCCTGCGCCAACTGAAGCGCGTTGTCGATCGCGGCGGCGAAGACGATATCAGGGTCATCTTTGTCGGAGTTGCTCAGCGGCCGGTGGCGCACCGCTCGCTCCAAGAGCGCCTCCATATGCGGAAGCAACATGCGTTCGGCCTCATCGTATCGACCCATGCTGATCGATTTAGCCGCGATGCCTCCGATGACGTCGCGAGTCTTGGCCGTGCAAGTGTCTTCAGGGTCTTTCCAGGAAGGTGGCATCGAGCCGCGCGGACGCGCTTCCTTGTAAGTTGCAACAGACATTGACCCGAGGCGCTTGCCACATTCCCCGCAATGACGCTTCGTCGCTCCGTTCACAGCGCTACAGACCTCGCAAACCACATGCGGGGCAGTCTCGATCTGGTCCGTCATCTTGGCCGGGTCGATCAGGACGAGCTCTTGCGAGCCAATATAGATGCGGTCCATGTGCGTCAAGCGGCATCGATTCTTGATGAACGCGCCGTTCACCATAACGCCGTTCCGGCTGTCCAGGTCTTCGACGACGACCGCTGTGGGCTCCACGTGAAGCACGGCATGTCTACGCGAAGCCAACTCGTCCGCAATCGAAAGGTTGCACTTCGAGCTACGACCAATGGAGAACTCCCCAAGAGGCAGCTCGAGATGGGTCGATTCATATCGAAGTCTAAACCGTGACATCCCCCTACAACCTACCTAATCGGCCGGTGCCTACGCCAATGGACAAGCCCCAACGCCAGCAGCCCCAGGAGCCACCCTGACCGCGGCCGTCGGTGGGCGCGCTTGCTGCGCAGCCCAAACCCCCCACCGCTCCATCCAAACACGCGCATCGACCGTGTCATTCACCTCGCCGTCCTTCGTTGATCTCGACCCGAGTAAGAGCGCTCGGGATCCATCTTCACCGTAATATTATGATACACCGTGCTGAAATGTGCCACCATCGTATTTTTTCAATAATATGGGATCACGATGCACGTTCGTCGCACCCCGATGTCCAAGTTGCCATCGGCCGAGCTCGATCAGGAGCGAGCTCGGCGCGACCGAATCAGTCCGCTCTTGCTGTTGGCCGGCTGTATCTGTGCCCTGGGACCAAGTCTCGAGGCGCACGCTCAGCAATTCGACCTCAACCAATTTCGTGCGTCCGAAACGACGCAAGACGGCCTATCGGTCAGCACGGCGGCGGATCAGGGCCACCTGCGCTTCGGTGCTCAAGTCTACTTGGACTACTCCGATGACCCGTTGATGTTCGCGGGCTTGCCGATCGTTCATCAGCAACTCACCGGCGAGCTCATCGCATCGCTCGGTCTGTGGCATCGCTTGGTGGTCTTCGCCGGGCTTCCCTATCACTTCATGCTGCGAGGCGGCAGCGTCCCGCCGGATGGTTCGCTAGATGCACTTGCTCCGTCGGGTGGGGGGCTCGGTGACCTGCGGGTGGGAGCGCGGGTGCGCGCCTGGGGAGAAGCGCAAGACATCGTTCAAATCGCTGCGCAGGGAACTCTCTACGTTTACACTGCCTCATTGGCCGACAGCGACCAAGACTACCGTGGGGGACCAAACGAAAGCCCACGTCTGGGTGGACAGGTCGAGCTGCTCGCAACCTTTCACATTGGCGACAACGTCCATCTGTCACCTAACCTCGGTTATTTGTTCCGCAAGGACGTCGTCCTGCCACCCGATGCACAGGTCGGCGACGCGTTGACCTTTGGCCTTGGCGCGATCTGGGAGCTCTTGGACGATAGGCTTGCGCTCATTGCTGAAATCTACGGCAGCACCGGGTTCGGAAGCCGGCAAGAAACCCCGATCGAAGTGCTTGCCGGAGCCAAGTATCATCACAAGAGCGGCTTCACCGCGGGGTTGGGAGGCGGCGCTGGGGTGAGCAAGGGAATCGGCGCTCCGGACTACCGGTTTCTCGGCATGGTCGGCTACACGATGCCAGAAGAAAAACTCAGGCCCCCTCGGACGAAAGACCGGGACGGCGACGGTATGCCGGATGAAGACGATCAGTGCCCCAAGGAGCCCGAGGACCGCGATGGCTTCGAGGATGAAGACGGTTGTCCCGATCCCGATAACGACCAAGACGGGATCGTCGATGCCGACGACCGCGCTCCGAACGAGCCAGAGGACCGGGACGGCTTTGAAGATGATGACGGCGTACCGGACCCCGACAACGACGGGGACGGCGTCCCTGATGCGGACGATCGCTGCCTCAACGAACCTGGCGTCGCCGTAACCCGGGGCTGCCCGGATCCGGACACCGACGGCGACGGTGTACCCGACCGCATCGACAACTGTCCCAATGAAGCCGGACTCCGGGTGAACATGGGCTGCCTCAAGCCACAGCTCGTGGAAATCCACTACGATCATCTCGGGATCAGCAAGAAGGTCTACTTCGGAACCGGAAAGAGCCGGATTCAGAAACGATCACATGCCTTGCTCGACAACATCGCGGCAGTGCTGCACTCGCATCCGGAGATCCTCCTGGTCGAAGTGGAAGGGCACGCGGACCCACGCGGGAGCGAAGAATTCAACCTGAAGCTGTCCCATCGGCGTGCGGTGGCGGTGGTGGCGTATCTGGTCGACAAGGGAATCGCCGAAGATCGACTGATCGCCAAAGAGCGCGGAGAGGCGGCGCTGGAACGGCCCGATGCAGTCACCGACCAGGAGCACGAGGCGAACCGCCGCGTGCAGTTCAGGATCTTCGCGCGCACCACGGGTCAGGTTGAACAAGTCGACGAGCCCACGCAACAAGAAGTCTACTGAGCGCTCAATCGACGTCGAGCGAAATGGTCTTCGTCGCGTTGGCGACGACGTTGACCGGAAGCACCAGCGACTCGCCGCTCTCGGTAGACCTGAGGCGCAGTTTGTGCCTGCCGGCTGGCAGGGTCAGTAGCACCGGTGCCTTGCCGAGTAGCTTGCTGCCCTCGTAGATCTCAACCGAGTGGCCCTTGGTAACGATCTTGACCTGCCCCGGAAGTCCCAGGGCCGCCGGCTCCGCTTGCACCGGCTTGCTGGGCTTTTTCCGAGCTCGGGGCTTTCTGGCGGCGGTTCGGCGTGTCGACGCGTTTGGCGCGTCGACCTTGGGTTCTTCGGTCTTCGGTTCCGCGGTCTTGGGCTCGATGGCCTCCGGCTCGTCTGAGCGAGGCTCCATTGCCAACTCCTGTCCACCAGTCCGCTCCGGTTGTAGGGGTTCCGCCGGTTCAAACTCGCGTGGCGCGACCGTAGGCTCCAACGTCGACGGAGCGGTCTCGGCCGATGGCGGCACGTCGGGTGTCAAATCTCGAGAACCCCAAGCCGCGACCCCAATGAGTAGCGCGCTGACCACGATCGCTAGGCCAACCCACTTCGACATTGGCCTCGACTTGGACTTGGTCGGCGGCCGGACCTCTGCAGTGACCGTCCGGGCTCCAGTCAGCTCAGCGTCCGCGTCTTCTGAGGGTGGCGGCGCTTGAAACCCCTCGGTCAGCGCGAGCTCCATGATCTCTCGTTTTTGGGCTTCACCCTGCGGAAATAGCTCTTCCATCCAGTTGGACAGCTCCGCTGCTCCCACGACCGCCGATTGTTTCGATGCGAACGCATGGAGGGCCTGGCCCATCTCCCTCGCGGTCTGCCAGCGTTTGTCCGGCTCGCGTTGGAGCGCTTTCATCACGATCGCATCGAGCTCAGGCGGAATGCTCGGTCGCCGGTCCGACGGCACGGGAATATCGCCCACCAGCACGGCGTACATGGTCTCGACTTCCGTTTCACGACGGAACAGCCGCTCGAGTGTCAGCAACTCCCACAGCACAACGCCCAGACCCCAAATGTCGAGCCGTAAGTCCACTTCCCCGCCCTTGACTTGTTCGGGTGCCATGTACGGCATCGTGCCTTTAAGATGTCCAGTCGCTGTGCGATGCACACGCTGCCTTGCGCTCGCAATCCCGAAATCGACGACCTGAACGACACCGCTGTACGTCATGAACAGGTTCCTCGGCGATACATCGCGATGGACGACGTTGAGCGGCTGGCCAGTGACGTCTTTCGACCCGTGTGCCGCATGCAAGCCCTCGCAAGCTTCTTCGATGATCCGGGCCATTTTCAAAGAGAGCAGCGGAGATTCGCGCTGCTCCGAGCTGGTTGCGGCGCGTCGAAATAGCCGGGCCAAGGGTTCTCCGACCAGATACTCCATCGCAAGGAAGTACTCGCCGTCGGACTCACCGAAGTCGAAGACGGTGCAAACGTTGGGATGGGTAATGCCGGAAGCGATCCGCGCCTCATCGAGAAACATCTCGACGTAACGATGCTCGCTGACCAGATGAGGATGGATCCGCTTGAGGGCGACGAGCTTCTCGAAGCCGTGCGGCCCGTCCATCCGCGCGAGATACACCGTCGCCATGCCGCCGGATGCAAGCTCAAAGCAAAGTCGATACCGGCCGACCTGCGTCAGCTCCATCTCTTTGGGAGCCCGAGAGTCTAGCGGTACCGGCTCATGGCCGGTCGCCCCCGACATTTGTGTCCACGACCCCGTCATCCTACCCGTTCTCATTCTATGGATGGACCAGGCCAGATGCACAAAGATCTGAGAATCACGACGCGAATTCCAGTCGAAGACGCTCGAAGCACGCGTGAACTGGGCGTGTCGCCTGGCTACTCGCAGGCGGATTCGATACCGAGCGCCACGTTCTGACAGTTGAGTAACTGCTGATCGGTCAGTGATTCCAGGTCGCAGGTGCCGAGACATGCAACCGTATCCGAGATGGCTCGCAGGCAGTCGAGACCGACGAGGTCTGTCTGCGCCTCGCAGCTCTGGGTGCACTCAGCCCCCTGCACGGGAACACCCAGTTGCGCGAAGCACTCGTCCGGCCAGCCGCAGATTTCGTCACAAATCTGCGCCCCAGTCCGAGCCTCACCCGCGCTCGAATCACCGCAGCCGCTGAGCAGCAGCAGTGTAAACCCAAGTAGACCCCATGCTCTCATTGTAACCCCCTCGCAACATGGTGAGGTACGGATGGGGCAGACCCCAAATCGGGGTCCTGAGGTTCATGATCTCAGGGGCGCGCAGCCCGTGACCTCTGACACCATCTGACGCAGCCATTGCCCGCGTGTGGACACGCACGCAACCGATGCGCACCGCGATGACGTGAACCGCCATGAAGCCAGAGGATTGGCTTCATCACCGACCCTCAGCTTCGTCACATCATGGAGGTCAACTTCAATGGCTCCGGGGCTAGAGACGTCCCGGCCAGCCAAATGATGGTGATGTTCCAGCAGTTGAGGTAATTGTAAAAGTACCGTAGTGACGCATTTCATATTGTTGTAAAATATAGTTGCACTGACAACGGAATCAAAACACACCTATTTGAACGCAGACGGGGTGGGGACGGCGACGCGAAGGATGCGATCGATCTCCATTCCCGAGGGGGGCCTCTGCGGGTCGTGGCTGGGGGCTCTCGGTGTCGCGGTACTGGTCACAGTCGGCGTTTGTCTATCGGCGAGCGTCGCTCATGCGCAGGTGGATTGTTCGGCGACAGGCACGACGGGGGTTCCGCAGATCGAGTGCGAAGGGTTGATGGCGCTGTACGTCAGCACGGACGGAGCCAACTGGACCGACAACAGCAACTGGGACACGGCGAGCGCGGTCTCGACGTGGTTCGGCGTGGCCGTATCGGGTGGGCAGGTCACAGGGCTTTCGCTCGGCACCAACCAGCTCACGGGTACGATTCCGCCGGAGATCGGCAACCTCTCCAATCTGACTACGCTGTACCTATCCAACGACCAGCTCACGGGCCCAATTCCTCCTGGGCTCGCGACTTGCCCAACACCAACGTTCAAGGCGGTGGACACCGCGGGCGGCTATTTCCCGAGCGGAACCTCGTTTGCCGTGCCGGTGCCCGCCGGAGTCACCGCCGGTGACCTCCTCATCGCACAGATCGGATACAACGCTGCAGGCACCATCACTCCGCCCGCCGGTTGGAATCTCATCGACGTCACCACCAACCCTTCGAAGCCCATCATGCAGGGTCTGTACTGGCGCGCTGCGTCGGCG
>Ga0209456_10000059_pt1 | contig 54121 bp, 51 predicted proteins | sample COG_11_FD_184755 | JGI IMG/M metagenome (GOLD analysis project Ga0209456, IMG submission 184755) | Pelagic marine sediment microbial communities from the LTER site Helgoland, North Sea, for post-phytoplankton bloom and carbon turnover... | ecosystem: Environmental > Aquatic > Marine > Neritic...
CAGCTTTTCGAAATGTGTCAGATCAAGAATTGGCATTTATTGCCGTTATTATATCTATGGTTGTTTCCAGAGATGTTCTTGAAGCGAGGTAGAGTTCGACCGGACAGCCTGGCTCCGCCGCACCAGCAACGAATTGTAACAAGCAGTCAATTCTTACCCTGGTCAAGTTTTCTCAGTTCGAGCCTTCTGACTTTGCCTGTGGTGGTCATGGGCAGATTGTCAATAAATTCGATCGCGCGGGGATACTCGTGGGCCGCGAGCCGATTCTTGACGAACATCTGGATCTCTTTTTTCAGATCCTCACTCCCGGCGCGCCCCCTGGCGAGCACGATGAACGCCTTGATGATACTGCCGCGAAGCTCGTCTGGACTGCCTATCACCGCCGCCTGCGCCACCGCGGGATGCCTGAGCAGGCTGTCCTCGATCTCCCCCGGCCCGACCCGGTGCCCCGCGGTGCTGATGACGTCATCCTTGCGGCCCAGGAACCAGATATAACCGCCGTCGTCACGATAACCGACGTCCCCGGTGCGAAACCAGCCGTTGACGATTTTCTGTTCGGTTGCCGTCTCATTGTTCCAGTATCCAAGGAACATGACAGGATCACCGGTGCGGGCTGCCAGCTCTCCCTGCTCCCCCGGACGCACAGGATTACCCTCATCGTCGATGGCGTCCACATCATGACCGGGGTACGGCTTGCCCATGGAGCCGGGCCTGACCGCCATAATGGCACTGCAGTTTCCGACCAGATAATTGAACTCGGTCTGGCCCCACATCTCGTTGATCTCGACATTGAGCACGTCCCTGCCCCACTCGTAGAGCTCGGCGCCCATGGCCTCTCCGGCGGACATGACGCCGCGAAGACCTATTCGATAGCGATCGATGTCGGGCACCTGCCGAATCATTTTGAGCGCCGTGGGCGGTATGAAGGCATTGGTAACCCGGTGCCGTCCCATCACATCGCACGCTTTTTCCGGGTCGAACCTGCCGCCTTCAAATGCGACGATCGGCCGCCCATACAGCCATGTCGGCAGCAGACCATCGAGCAGTCCACCGGTCCAGGCCCAGTCTGCCGGCGTCCAGAACACATCGCCCGCCCGGGGAAAAAAGTTTTGCGACATTTCGAAACCGGTCAGATTTCCGATCAGGGATCGGTGGGCCACCAGCGCTCCCTTTGGGGGTCCGGTCGTACCGGAGGTATAGATCAGCAGGGCCGGATCATCGGCAAGGGTATCCACCATTTCGAAGCTACCCCCACCCCTGTTGATCAAGGCCCATAGCTCTTGATCGCCTCGTTCGCCCGCGCAGGTGATGACGGTCTCGAGCTCGGGCAATTGGTCCTTCATGTCCTGGATCATCTCGACGTGCCTGCCGATTGTGATCACCGCTTTCGCGCCGCTGTCCCTGAGACGATACTCGATGGCTTCGGGGCCGAACAGAACGGACAACGGTAGGGAAATCGCACCGGTTTTGTGGATCGCGATATGGGCAATGCCGGTTTCGATCCGCTGCGGCAGGACGATCCCTACGCGGTCCCCCTTGACGATACCGATGGATGCCAGTCCATTTGCGAGTCGGTTCGACAGCGTCCTGAGATCGCCAAACGTGTAGGTTTCCAGTGCACCCCCCTGCTGCTCGTACAGTAGAGCAGGGCTCGTATCCAGACCACGGTGTTTGTCGCATACTGCCCACGCCATATTGAAGTGACGGGGTATGTTCCACTGGAACTCTCTCCTTACCTGGTCGAAGTCGGTGTACTCTGGGTCGATGATCTGCATAGCCATTGTCCGGCGACGTCATGCAGAGCTTATCCCAATTCCGTATGCAGATGAATTTCGCAACGACGGATGGACCTTGAACATCAGGCGCTTCCGACGCAAAATGCCGCAAAGCCAGGAGACAAGCGAATGAGCACAAACGCCGAAAACATTCATACGCAGCCCGTTCTGTTGAGGGAGGATGCCGAGAACATCGCCACGCTAACCCTCAACCGGCCGGGTAAATTCAATGCGTTGTCCGAAGACATGCTGACCGCCCTGCAGGAGGCGCTTGACAGCGTCGCGCCGGATGATTCAGTGAAGGTGGTGGTGCTCGCCGGTACGGGCAAGGCTTTCTGCGGTGGCCACGATCTGAAGGAGATGCGGTCCCAGCCCGACGAGGACTACTACCGGTACCTGTTCAACAAGTGCAGCGACATGATGCTGACCATGACGAGAATCCCGCAGCCGGTGATCGCCAGGGTGCACGGCATCGCGACGGCGGCGGGTTGTCAGCTGGTCGCGAATGCAGACCTCGCCGTCGCCTCGAGCGACGCGACATTTGCGACATCCGGCGTGAACCTCGGTCTGTTTTGCGCCACACCCGGTGTGCCGCTTGCCAGGAACATGTTGAGAAAGCACGCCATGGAGATGCTGTTGACCGGGGACTTCATCGATGCGGACACCGCGGCCAGGCTGGGGCTGGTCAACCGGGTCGTGGAACCGGATCGGTTGGATGCAGAAGTGAATGAGCTGGCGGTCCACATCGCCACGCGCCCCGCGATCGCAGTGCGCACCGGCAAGCGGATGTTCTACAAACAGTTGGACAAGGACCTCGAGTCGGCCTATCGCTTCGCCGCCGACACTATGGCACGGAACATGATGGCCAAAGATACCGCGGAAGGGATCGACGCCTTCATCGAAAAACGCAGCCCGGCCTGGAAACTCTAATTGATTCAGAATTTCGTCATTGCGAACGAAGTGAAGCAATCCAGCACGGTTGTCATACGTGAACTTCTGGATTGCCGCGTCCTGCCACGCTTCGCTCGCAGCTTCGGCACGCTCCTCGCAATGACACAATTGATCAGAGCTTCCGTAGGTTATTTGGTTTCGACTGAAAAACAGTGTGTCTTGGAAACGCCTGTGCCGGCGCTGGCTGATCCAGACACCGCTGAATTTGGGCTTCATTAGATCCATAGCTAAGGCTATTGATATCGTCGCGATGGCACCCACACGAGGGCTTCGCCATCGATTACCGCGAGTTCCCCGACGCGGCAGGTTGTTTGCATGCGCACCCGCTGTTTTTGCTTAAGAACTTCCACAACCTCGGCGCGCGCCTCCACCCGGTCACCGACCCTGACTGGCTTGAGAAACCTGAGCGTCTGACCCATCCACAGGCAGCCCGGACCGGGCAGCTTGCAGCCAACCAGTGTCGATATCAGACTGGCGGACACCATACCGTGGACAACGCGCTCACCAACCCTCGTTTTCCTGGCAAAGTCGTCGTCCAGATGGAGCGGATTGGTATCACCCGATATACCGGCAAATGCCTTCACATCCTCCTCGCCGATCACTTTGTCGACACCTGCACTCATGCCGATTTCGATTTCCTCCAGATAGAAACCGTGCACACGTTCAAAGTCCTGCTGGTCCATTCGGCCACCTCCGCAGTGGGTAATCTCGGCTATCCTACGGTATCATCGAGCGAAACGCGCGACTCAAGAAGGAGGACTATGTGAATCAACCCGTCGACACAGGCGCCTTTGCCAGCGGACTCGACAAGTGCACCGCCAATTTCACCCAGCTGTCCCCCCTGAGCTTCATTCGCCGCACCGCATCGGTGTACCCGGAGTATCCATCCATCATACACGGCCAGAGGCGTTTCACCTGGTCCGAAACCTATGCAAGGTGCAGACAGCTTGCTTCAGCGTTGTCGCAGCGGGGAATCGGCGCCGGGGATACTGTGGCTGCGCTGGTGTCCAATACGCCGGCCATGTACGAGGCCCACTTCGGTGTATCCATGGCCGGCGCCATTCTCAACACCATAAACACGAGGCTCGATGCCGCGACCATTGCTTTCATTCTCGACCATGGAGAAGCCCGGGTGCTGCTCACGGACAAGGAATTTCATACAGCCGCCCGCGAAGCCCTTGGACAATGCCGGAGAAAACCTATCGTCATCGATGTCGACGACGCGGAGGTAGACGGCGAATTCATCGGCGAAACGGAGTATGAGGCGTTCATAGGCGGCGGAGACAAGGAATTCGAGTGGTCGCTGCCTCGAGACGAGTGGCAGGCCATATCTCTCAACTACACCTCCGGCACCACCGGAGACCCCAAAGGGGTCGTATACCATCACCGCGGTGCATACCTGAACGCCATCAGCAACATTGTTGGCTGGAACATGGGCCATCATCCGGTGTATTTGTGGACGCTGCCGATGTTTCATTGCAACGGCTGGTGCTTCCCGTGGACGATTGCGGCGGTTGCCGGCACCAATGTGTGCCTGCGCAGGGTCACGGGTGCAAACATCTACAGGGCCATTGCGGACCAAAAGGTCACTCATTTCTGCGGCGCCCCCATCGTGTTGAGCATGGTGATCAACGCCACGCCCGGGGAGCGCAGGACATTCGACCATAAAGTCCGCGCCATGACGGCGGCCGCGCCGCCGCCGGCTTCGGTGCTGGCCTCCATGGAGGAGGAGGGATTCGACGTGACCCACGTATACGGCCTGACGGAGACCTACGGGCCGGCGGTGATGTGTGCGTGGAAGGATCGCTGGAGCGAACTCTCACCGGCTGACCGGGCGCAGCAGAAGTCACGGCAGGGTGTGACCTATCATGTGCTGGAAGGCCTCGACGTCATCGACCCCGAAACCATGAAACCGGTGCCACGGGACGGGCAAACCATCGGCGAGGTGATGTTCCAGGGCAATATAGTTATGAAAGGATATTTGAAGAACCCGGATTCTACGGCCAGTTCACTGTCGGATGGCTGGTTCCACTCGGGCGACCTGGGCGTGATGCACCCCGACAATTATATCCAGATCAAGGATCGATCCAAGGACATCATCATTTCGGGCGGTGAAAACATCTCCTCGATAGAGGTCGAAGACGCGCTGTACAAATTCCCGGGCGTCGAGGCAGCCGCCGTGGTCGCCAGGCCCGACGAAAAATGGGGCGAAACGCCCTGCGCCTTCGTGACCCTGCGCCCCGACGCGAAGGCCACGGAAGAAGAGGTGATCAAGTTCTGTCGTGACAATCTGGCACACTACAAGTGCCCGAGGACCGTAATTTTCACCGAACTCCCCAAAACCTCGACCGGCAAGATCCAGAAATTCAAGCTGCGCGAGCAGGCCAGGGAACTGGGCGGTCCAGCCTGATCGCTCAGCCGAAGCTCGTGACACCCATAGGGAGAAAAAGACGCGACCTGTTGAGCCTATTTTCCAGCTTATGCACGTTTCCGGTCCTTGCCTGTTACGGATCGCGACATGGTGCCCGCAGCACGGGCGATACCAACGAGCTCGAAGAATTCCTCCGCGACCTGTTTTCTAATACCACCAGCGCCATCAAAGTTGGCAAAGCCTGCGTTGCAGAATATGGATCGGTTCCGGCCTCGGGGTGGGTCGCGGAGATGCGCACAACTCTTGATAGAGAAGAGTTTGTTGATTCCAGAGGTCTCGCGGCAATCATTGAAAATCGTATCCGGGAGGACTTCACCCACGGACGGACGATTGCGGTCCAGGGCTGGATCCTCTCGCGCACGGAGGCGACTCTGTGCTGTCTGGCTGCGACCACGCTGCATTCATGAACCGGCTCCAATAAACCTTTGATCATCGACAGCCGCGAATTGCAGGACGGAGCGGTAGTCGAAGCCGACCTGTGTATTGTCGGGGCCGGCGCTGCCGGAATTACTCTGGCCCGGGAATTCATCGGTCATAGCACTACGGTTGCGATTGTCGAGAGCGGTGGTCTCGAGCTGGAAGATGAAACGCAGTCGCTCTACGAGGGCCGGGTTTCGGGCTTTCCCTACCGGTACCCGGATACGATGCGGCTCCGCTATTTCGGCGGGTCCACGAACCACTGGTCAGGCAACTGTCGTCCCCTCGACGAGGAAGACTTTCTGCATCGACCCTGGCTACCCTACAGCGGCTGGCCTTTCGGACGTAACGACCTCATACCATTCTACCAACGGGCTCAGGCCGTTTGCGGCCTTCAGGCCTTCGACTACGCGATCGAATCCTGGATGGACGAGACCAGACTGCGTAACCTTCCATTCGATCCACAAAAACTGCTGACCGGGATAAAGCACATAAGTGCGCCCGTTCGATTCGGCACCGCGTACCGGGATGAACTGGAGGATGCGGACAACGTTACCGTCTACAAACACGGGAATCTGACGGAGATCGAGGCTACCGAAAACGCGACACACGTAACCGGACTGCAATGCCGATGCCTAACCGGCACTCGATTCAGGGTGCGGACTTCGATTTACATGCTGGCGACGGGGGGAATCGAAAACGCACGCCATTTGCTCGTCTCGGATGCCGTACAACCCGAGGGTCTCGGCAACGGGCACGGTCGCGTGGGCCGGTTTTTTATGGATCACCCCCACGGGATCGCGGGTTGGATCGTATTTCGCAAACGATTCAACATCGTCGATCTCTACCAGGCCAAAATAAGAAGAAACGCTTTCGTCAAAGGCGTCGTGACAATGTCCCCGCAGTTATTGTCCGGCGAGGGCTTGTCCAATATCTACTTCAATCTCGCAGCAAGTATGTCGCGCTCAGAAGGAGAAAAATCTGTGAGCGCGCTCCTGCAGAGCTTTCGTGAAGGGGAAGTACCCGATGACCTGCTGTCCCATTTGGGAAACATCATTGCCGACCTGGACGATGTCGGAGAAGCCGCCTACCACCGGATGACCGACAATGCCGATCCGTTCAACAAGTTGCGTGTCCACTGCCGCATAGAGCCTACACCGGACCCGGATAGCCGGGTGACCCTGACTTCCGACCGGGATGCTCTGGGCATGAGACGGATCGACCTTCACTGGAAACCCGGAGATCTGGCACTGAAATCCTACAACCGGGGTGTGGAAATTCTTGCTCTGGAGGTCGGACGAACGGGACTGGGTCGGATGCAGGTGCAGCCGGCGGGTGACTCCGGCTGGCCGGATCGCTTTGAGCCGAGCGGACACCACATCGGTACCACACGGATGCACGCCGGTCCGGAAAAGGGAGTCGTAGACGCAAATTGCCGCGTACACGATATCGACAACCTTTACATCGCCGGCAGTTCCGTATTCCCGACCGCGGGATGCAACAATCCGACTCTCACTGTTGTTGCGCTTGCGTTGAGGCTGGCCGATCACATCAAAAACCGGAGCTGATTGCCGGCGCGCCGGTCCGCCTACGGCACCAGTGCGGGCCGCGTTGATGTGATGTACAGGTCAGGAGCCGGCTGTGTTGTATACTCATCCACCGTTTTCAACACCCGAGCAGGTCTTCCAATGCGCTTGTCGACACCCGGCGTAAGCCGCGAACTCATCCACGAACGGAAAATAACGTGCCACGGGTATCGCCGTGAGGACGGTTTGTGGGATATCGAAGGCCACCTCTCGGACACCAAGACCTATGGTTTTTCGAACATGGACCGAGGTACGGTGGAGGCCGGCGAACCGGTGCACGGGATGTGGCTGCGCATTACGGTTGACGACGAGCTGATGATCCACGAGACAGAGGCAGTCACCGAATACGCCCCGTTCAACATCTGCCCGGGAGGCGCGACCGGTTTTTCAAAAATTCAGGGCATAAAGATAGGACCCGGATTCCGCAGGGAAGTCGCTAAACTGGTCGGCGGATCTCTGGGCTGCACCCACTTGAGGGAGCTGCTCGGACGCATGGCGACAACCGCGTTCCAGACCATCTACCCGATCAAGGCGAGAGAAATCGAGGGAAGCACCACTAAACACAGCCATCTGGTCGGCACATGCCACGCCTACGCCCCGGGCAGTGAAGTGGTGCGCCGCCTGTGGCCCGATCTCGAGGAAGCTTGATTCCTCAACTGGTTTGTGTCCGTCGATAAACCACGGTATCCAGTCATTCCATGTCGATGATTTATTCTCGCTTTCAAAACTGAATTGCATGTTTAAGATCCTGATCGTACTTGCTTTGTCATTGACATCACCTGTCCTGCGCCATCGCTCGGGATCCTGGGGAGAAATGCGGGCTGGTTCTAGTTGGTCGGACCACCTCGGCCCTGCATCATGCCGCCGTGACCGTGCATCATGCCGCCATGACCTTGCATCATGCCGCCGCGCTGGTGTTTCATCTTTTTCATCTGGGCAAGCTGTTCTTCGGTCAAGACTTCTTTAGCGTTATTATCTGCTTTCAGGGACGCTTCGATCATCTGGCGCTTAAGATCGAAAATCTGTCCGTATACCACTCCTACCGTCGCAGGATCCGGGCGATCGGTCGCGTACGCTTTCTGCAAAGCCGCTTGCTGATCAATCATTTGCCCCATGAGTGCCCAGTGTTTCTTGCGCAGCTCGTGATGAACATCGATCATTTGCTGTTCTTGCTCCTGACTCAACCCCAACCCCTTGTATTTGTTCATCATGTGACCGCCGCCTCCCATCATGCCCATGTGACCGCCGCCTCCCATCATGCCCATGTGACCGCCGCCTCCCCTCGTCCCCTTATGGCCGCCGCATCCCTGGTGTGAAAACGTGGCCATCGACAGCGTGGAGGCGCCCAACATCAAGGCGGCCGCAGCAACAAATACTTTTGGTTTCAATCCTGATCTGGACATTTCGCTCTCCTGTAGTGAAATTGATGTGTTGAATCGAGTTTACAGCCTGTCAGCAGGTAACATGTCAATATCCTCACTGCAAGTAATCCCCAGACTCGATTAACGGGCAAAGTATCTCCCCGCTTGGCGCGGCATTGTAGAATTCATCCGCTGGTATCAACGTGAGTCAGGTCTGTTTTGAATCCTGCTGGTTGTGATAGGTATCTAACATTGAACGGATCTGGGTAGATCGATCAAAATAATTTCATCGGGCCTGCATCCTGGCCGCGCCGTCGAGGCGAATGACTTCCCCGTTGATCATCTGGTTGTCGATGATATGCAGCACCAGTTTGCTGAACTCGTCGGGACGGCCAAAGCGTTTGGGGAAAGGCGCCTGGGCGGCGAGACTTTGCTGGACCTCCTCCGGCATGCCAAGCAGCATGGGCGTCGCAATAAATCCGGGTGCAATGCTGACCACCCGAATGCCCTTGCCCGAGAGGTCTCTTGCCGCCTGTAGCGTGAGCGCAACGATGCCACCCTTCGAGGCGCAGTACGCCGCCTGGCCTATCTGGCCCTCGTAGGCCGCCACCGAGGCGGTATTGATGATCACCCCGCGCTCACCAATATCGTCAAGCGCATCCTCGGCATAGAGATCCGCGGCCACCAGCCGCAGCATGTTGAAAGAGCCCACGAGGTTGATATCGATCACCCGCTTGAAGTCTTCGAGCGGCATCGGACCGTCACGACCGACGATGCGCTTCGCCGGGGCGACACCCGCACAATTCACTAGAACACGGGCGGCACCGTGGGCCTGTTTCGACGCGGCGACCGCCGACGCGGCGCTTTTCGCACAGGTGACGTCACACTCAACGGCCAGTGCGCCGGTGTCGTGGGCCACCTGACGCAGCTGCTCTGCCTGAACATCCATTACGGACACCCTGGCGCCCGCCTTGACCAGAGCACGCGCCGTTTCCGCACCCATACCCGATGCGCCGCCGGTGACGATAGCGGCATGTCCCGATAGATTCATAGCGATGACCTCGCGAAGTAGGAATAGTTATTTTGGATACAGCAGCAACTGGGTACAGCGGAACAGGGCGATGTCCGACCGCGTGTCGCTGCTGATGACCGCGTCCCAGATCTGCGTTGTGCGGCCACCGTGCGCCATCGTCGCCTTACAGGTGATGTCTCCGGCGGTTGCCGTGCCCAAAAAATTTGATTTCAGTTCGATGGTCGTGAAGCTCTGGGCTCCCTCGGGCAGACTGACCAGGCAGCCGAAACCGCACGCAGAGTCCGCCAGCGCTACGACAGTGGCGGCGTGCAGATAGCCATTGGGCGCGAGGTGCGCGGGTGTCACTGGGATATACGCCAGGGTTTCACCGAATCTCGCGTATTTCCACTCGATGCCCATACGCTCGATCAAGGTGCCCTTTGATCTCTGTCTGATTTCTTCCGGCGTCATGATGGGCGGGTAACATACCCGATCACCCACTGCCCGACAAGGAAGGGTCGAGACCGGCGCATGCATGCGAAATTCAGCCAGCCCGCGTCGCATGAAAAGACCTGTGATTCATGCGGAAGCGGATATAATCTTCCGGTCCCGGGTAACCAATACGAGGCGGTGTATGGAACGCGAATCTATGGAATATGATGTCGTTATCGTTGGAGCCGGTCCGGCGGGCCTGTCTGCGGCGATACGACTGAAGCAGCTGGCGCAGCAACACGATCACGACGTCAGCGTTTGCGTCATCGAAAAAGGCTCCGAGGTCGGTGCCCACATTCTGTCCGGTGCCGTGCTGGAGCCGCGAGCTCTCAATGAGTTGATACCGAACTGGAAAGAAAAGGGTGCCCCGCTCAACACCCCGGTTACTGGCGAAAAATTCATGTTTCTCAGCAAAAGCGGGGCCATAGGCCTGCCGATGATCTTTATGCCCCCTGCCATGCACAATGCGGGCAACTACATCATCAGCCTGGGCAACCTGTGCAGGTGGCTGGCGGAACAGGCGGAAGCCATGGAAGTGGAGATATTTCCGGGGTTTACCGCCGCCGAAGTTCTGTTCGACGACAACGGCGCCGTCAGGGGAATCGCGACCGGGGATATGGGCCGGGACAAGGAAGGCAATCAGACGGACGCCTACGAACCCGGCATGGAGCTTCACGCAAGGTATACCTTCATGGCTGAGGGATGCCGCGGTTCCCTGGGAAAGCAGGTTATCGCAAGGTTCCATCTGAGTGATGGCGCCCAGGAACAGACCTACGGTATCGGGATCAAGGAACTGTGGGAAGTCGATCCCGCAAATCACCAGCAGGGACTGATCCTTCACAGCGCGGGTTGGCCGCTCGGCGGCGGCACCTACGGGGGCTCTTTTATCTACCATCTGGAGGACAATCAGGTTGCGGCAGGCTTCGTGGTTGGCCTTGACTACCAGAATCCATGGCTCAGTCCATTCAACGAATTTCAACGCTTCAAGACGCACCCGAAGATCCGGCCGATATTCGAGGGCGGCCGACGCATTGCCTACGGCGCGCGCGCGCTAAACGAGGGCGGGCTGCAGAGCCTTCCCAAGCTGGTGTTTCCGGGGGGTGTTCTGATTGGCTGTGAAGCCGGGACGCTGAACATGCCCAAGATCAAGGGCACCCACACCGCGATGAAAACCGGCATGCTGGCGGCGGATGCCGCGTTCGACGCACTCAAGAGAGGCTCGGCGGGTGGCGATGAACTCCCGGCCTATTCGGACGCGTTCAACGATAGCTGGGTGTACGAGGAACTCAAACTGGCCAGGAATGTCCGTCCGTCGTTCAGATGGGGCCTGTGGGGCGGCACCCTGTACACCGGTATCGATCAGACGTTATTGCGCGGCCGTGCGCCGTGGACGCTGAAGCATACGCACGTCGATCACGAGGCGCTGAAACCCGCGGCGGAGTGCCAACGGATCGAATACCCGGCGCCGGACGGTAAAATCACCTTCGACAGGTCGTCATCCGTCTATCTGTCCAGTACCAACCACGAGGAAAACCAGCCCTGTCACCTGACCCTCAAAGATGCCGGCGTACCAATAGAAACGAACCTGAAAATTTACCAGGCACCGGAGCAGCGCTACTGTCCCGCCGGGGTGTACGAGATCGTCGATGACGAGAGCGGCAATTCCATGCTCCAGATCAACGCCCAGAATTGCGTGCACTGCAAGACCTGCGACATCAAGGACCCGACGCAAAATATCACCTGGGTGACGCCCCAGGGCGGAGACGGGCCGAACTACCCCAATATGTGACTCAATACTGGCGCGATGCCAAAACGACTACTCAACTCCTAACAGAACACTTAAAGTCCGAGAAAATTTATGGCTGGACCCAAGTACCCGGGTTTCGACACCCTGGCCCTGCACGCGGGCCAACAACCGGATGACAGCTTCGGTGCCCGGGCGGTGCCGATCTATCAGACCACCTCCTATGTATTCAAGAGCACCGAGCAAGCCGCTTCCATCTTCAACGGCGAGCGCCCGGGCCATGTGTACTCCAGGATCACCAACCCGACCAACGCCGTACTCGAAGAACGCATCTGCGCACTCGAGGGCGGCGTCGGCGCCATCGCCACCGCCAGCGGACAGGCGGCGATGCATTTGGCCATCGCCACCATTCTTGGCGCGGGTTCACACATCGTATCATCGCGCTCGCTTTACGGGGGCTCGCACAACCTGCTGAGCTACACCCTGCCGCGGTTCGGCATTGAAACTACTTTCGTCGATCCCAGAGACCCGGACGCGTTCTCGGAAGCCATACAGCCCAACACGCGCCTGCTGTTCGGCGAGACCCTGGGCAATCCCGGCCTCGATGTTCTCAACGTTCCGGTAATTTCGGAGATCGCTCACAACGCGGGTATCCCCCTGCTCATCGATTCGACCTTTACCACACCCTACCTTTTCAAGCCGTTCGACTTCGGTGCGGACCTGATCTTCCACTCGGCCACCAAATTCATTGGCGGGCATGGCGTCGCCATCGGCGGTTTGCTGGTTGACGGCGGCAGATTCGACTGGGACGCCTCGGGCAAGTTCCCGACCCTGACGGAGCCCTACGCGGGTTTCCACAATCTGGTCTTCAGCGAAGAGTATGGCCCGTCGGCATACATCATGCGCGCCCGCAAGGAGGGTGCGCGCGACTTCGGCGCCTGCATGAGCCCGACGACCGCCTTCCATATTCTCCAGGGAATTGAGACGCTGCCCCTGCGTCTAGAGAAACACATCGACAATACGCGCAAGCTGGTGAAATACCTGGACGAACACGATGCCGTGGAGGAAGTGACCTACCCTGAACTTCCCGGGCACCCCGACCACGAGCTCGCCAAACAGCTATTGCCGGGTGGATGTGGCGCCGTTTTCAGCTTCGTGGTCAAGGGCGGCAGGGCGGCGGGGCGGCGGTTCATAGAGCGGCTCAATCTGTTCTCGCACCTGGCTAACGTGGGAGACGCAAAGTCACTGGTTATCCATCCGGCGAGCACGACCCATCACCGTATGGACGCGGCGGCGCTGGCTGCAGCGGGTATCAAGGAAGGTACAATCCGCCTGTCGGTCGGAATTGAGGATCCGGACGATCTGATCAGCGATCTTGGTCGCGCCCTGCACGCCTCTCAAAAGGGATGACGTCAATTCATGAAAATAACCGTCGACAACAATCCCGCCTATATCTACACCGGAGCCCGGGAATTCGTGCCGGAACAGCCTTCGGTTGTTTTTATACACGGCAACGGGCTGGATCACTCGGTGTGGTTGCTGCAGAGCCGGTATTTCGCTCATCACCAGCGCAACGCCCTCGCGGTCGACATGCCCGGGCACGGCCGCTCCGGAGGATCTGCTCTTGAAAATATTACCGACATGGCCGACTGGATCATCGATGTACTGGATGCCATTGGCGTCGACAAGGCGGCAATCGTCGGCCACAGCATGGGCTCCCTGGTGTCGCTCGAGGCGGCCGCACGCCATCCCGATCGTGTTTCCAGGCTGGCGCTGATCGCGACCGCGGTGCCGATGCCGGTCAGTGACCCGCTGCTCGACGCGGCCCGGAACAACGAGCACTCCGCTTTCGACATGATCACGCTGTGGGGACACAGCCAGTACGGGCAGATGGGAGGCAATCAGGCGCCCGGTATGTGGATGAGCGGTTCGGCAATCCGCCTTCTGGAACGGTCCGGTCCGGGCGTCCTGTTTGCGGGATTGAACGCCTGCAACGAGTACAAGCACGGCATGGAAAGCGCCGCACGCGTGCAGTGCCCGACCCTGATGATACTGGGCCGGCTCGACATGATGACGCCAACTCGGATCGCTCGAAAGCTCGAACAGACCATCCCCGACGTACGGTGCGAGGTCCTCGACAACTGCGGCCACCTGGTAATGGCCGAAAAGCCCAATCAGGTTCTGGATCTGCTGATCGATTTCCTGGATTGACCGGAAATCGGCCCGGGGCGGGCCTCCTACAAACGCACCGCGGGTCGTGTCATTCTTGTAGGAGCGGCGCCCCCGCCGCGATAAATCGGCCCAGGGCGGGCCTCCTACACGGCCTGCTGCTCGACCGGTGAAGCGAAAGACCTTTTCTGGTGCAGCTCCATGTTCAACATGCGCAGCGTCGCGCCGATGCCCGAGAAGACCTGGTTGGCGCTGACCCCGCGGGTATTTATGGTCTTGTTGCCGTCCCGCCAGGTGATGATGCATTCGGTCAGAGCGCTGCTGCGACCGGTTTTCGGTATCCTGATCTGGTAATCGACGAGTTCGGGGAAATCGAACTCGATGCCGCTGCTGTCGAACACATTCTTGATGGCCACGATGAATGCGTCGAATCCGCCGTTGCCCGATCCCGAAGATTTGTAGATCTTGTCCTTGAGCTTGACGCGAATACTTACCGTGGATTCGAGATCCAGACCGCTGGTAATGGAACAATTCAGCAGCTCGATGTGCTTGTAGTTCTTGCTCTCCAGCGTATCGGCGATGACGAAAGGCAGATCCTCGATCGTGATCGCGGATTTCGTGTCTCCGAGCTGCACGATTCGTTCCAGCACCTTGGCCTTGTCTTCGTCCGACAGGCTGATGCCAAGCTCATCCAGGTTCTTCTGCAGAGAAGCCTTCCCGCTCATCTTGCCCAGCGCGTAGCTGCGCTTTCGGTCGAAGCGTCCGGGGCTGAGTTCGGTCTGATACAAACCGCCCTTGTGATCTCCGTCGGCGTGTATACCACTGGTCTGTGTAAAAACGTCCGCACCAATCACCGGCGCGTTGTCCGAAACCTGCTTGCCGGAGAAGTTTTCCACCATCTGGCTGAGTGCGTAGATCTTGGTTTCATCTATGGACAGACTGACGCCCATCTTGTCCTTCAGCACCACCACGACTTCCGACAGCGAGACGTTGCCCGCGCGCTCGCCGAGACAGTTGATCGTACAGTGGATTGACCTCACCCCCGCTTTCACAGCGAACATGACATTGGCGGTGGCAAGCCCATAGTCGTTGTGCGGATGGAAATCGAACAGATGTTCCGGAAAACGCGTGGTCATATCCTGCAAGCTGCTGAACACCTGATCGGGCGTCATTACGCCCAGGGTATCGGGCAGCATGAAATGCCGGATCTTCAGATCCTGCATCCCATCGAGCAGCCGGTAGACATAGTCGGGATTATCCCGATATCCGTTAGACCAATCTTCGAGGTAGACGTTGACGGACAAACCGCGATCCACCGCATAGTCAACGGTGCGCGAGATGTCGGCCAGGTGTTCGTCCAGGTCTTTTCTGAGCTGCTGCCGGCAGTGTTTTTCGCTGCCCTTGGTGAGCAGGTTCAGCACCCGTGCGCCGGCGCCCGTGATCCAGTCGACACTTCTCTCGTGGTCGACGAAACCGAGGATCTCGACCCGGTTCAACAGGCCGGAGTCGTGCGCCCAGTCGCTGATACTGCAAACCGCTTCCTGCTCCCCCTCCGAAATCCCGGCGGAAGCCACCTCGACCCGGTCTACCCGCAGCGAGCCCAGCAAGGCTTTCGCGATGGTGACTTTTTCCGCCTGCGAGAAGGAGACGCCGCGGGTCTGTTCACCGTCCCGCAGGGTTACGTCTAGCAGTTCAACTTTGACCGGATCTTCTGGCATGCCTGTAGTGTAGCAAAGGTTGGTCTGTTCATTCCGTATGAAAGGTGACGAGTTCTTCGAGTTCCATACGCGGCGTGCGGTAGCTATTGACTGGCGCACATGGCTTCAAAAACGTTCATGGAAACCATGCTAGTGCACCCCGAGCCCGGGTTGCGAGTCTGCAAACTAGTCAACAACCGGCAGCAGCGCCCGGTGGGCAGATAGGATCATTTCTTCGGTGGTGTCCCAGTCGATGCAGGCGTCCGTGACGGACACGCCATATTTCAATGTCGACAGTTCATCGGGAATAGACTGGTTGCCCCAGCTCAGGTGGCTCTCGAGCATCAGTCCCACGATGGACCTGTTGCCCTCGACGATCTGCCTGATGCAGTCGGAAAAAACGAGTTTTTGCCGCGCCGGATCCTTGTACGAATTGCCATGGCTGCAGTCGACCACGAGATTTGCCGGCAGGCCCGCCTGCTCGAGCCGCTGTTCACTCATCGCAATACTCTCGGCATTGTAGTTGGGCTGCCGCCCGCCGCCGCGCAACACGATGTGGCCGTATCGGTTCCCCCGGGTGTGGATGATGGTGGACTGCCCCTGCTGGTTGATGCCCAGGAAATGATGGGGACGGGACGCCGACTGGAGCCCGTTGATCGCGACGTCCAGACTGCCGTCCGTGCCGTTCTTGAGGCCGACCGGGGTCGACAATCCGCTGGCCAGTTCGCGGTGGGTTTGGGATTCCACGGTTCGCGCTCCGATTGCCGTCCACGTCCAGAGATCGGACAGGTACTGCGGCATTATTGGATCCAGAGCCTCGGTGCCCGCCGGCAGTCCGACTTCCGCCAAATGAATCAGAAGTTGCCGCGCTTTCCTCAGGCCCTTCTCGACCGCGAACGAATCGTCCATGTCGGGATCGTTGATCAGGCCCTTCCATCCCACGGTGGTCCTCGGCTTCTCGAAGTAGACGCGCATTACCAGCATCATGGCGTCATCGACCTGCTCCGCCAGCTTCTTCAATCTGCCTGCATACTCCTTGGCTGCTTCGATATCGTGTATGGAGCAGGGTCCGACCACGACGAATATACTGCGATCCTCTCTGTCCAGGATCTTCATTAGTCGCTCTCTGCCCGCAACGACGGTCGCCGCCGCACCCGGTCCGAGCGGCAGTTTGGCTTTGACCTCGCCAGGGGTCGGCATCAAATCCTGACTGGCGACGTTGATGTCGTTGATTCTTTGCATATTACAGGGCTGCTGACCGATGAAACTACGATTAATTCGGCGTGAATAATAACACTGATGGCGCCCTAACCCTCGTATTACGTCGGGATCCCGATGTAATACGAGGGTTGGTGTGCCGCCGATCAGCGTACTGTGCAGGCGTCTAACCCATCTCCGACAGTGATCCTCGCACGTACGGGCATAGCGCAGCCCAGACCGCGGTGTTGGCCGGCGTTGCAATGCCGAACTTCGCACCAAGCTGATGCACCCGTCCGGACAGCCATTCGAGTTCGAGAGGTTTTCCGTTTTGCAGATCGATCAGCATCGACGATTTCTGACTGTAGGGCTGCTTTTCAAAGAGATCGAGTACCGCGTCCGCGTCCGCCGCCGTGAAATTCTGTCCGTATGCATTGGCAACGGCAATGTTTTCGGACAGCAAACTCCGCATGAAGGAAAGAGAGTCCGGGTTCTCGTAGACAGCGCCGATCGGCAGGCCCGTGATGCACGTTGCGCCCGAGAACGCCGCCAGGGCGATAAATTTTTGCCAAACCACCCTCCGGGGATCATCGGTTGCCGCGACATCGAGCGCTTTCGCGTGTTCACAGACCCGGATAAATTCCTGCATTTTCCGATCACCGTTCAGTCCGTCAACGGTAACCCGGTGAACGCCTCCCGGATTGGTGATGACGCCCGGCTCGCTGATATGTGCCCCGATGTAAATGACCCCCTCGGCAATTTGTGACCGGGGTGCATGCCGGGCGATCATTTCAGCGCTGTCGATCCCGTTCTGCAGCGTCACGATACGTGTTTCGGGTATCAGGAGCGGCGCAAGAGACGACGCGGCGGTGTCCGTATCGGTAAGTTTCACGGCAAAAATTACGACATCGACCGGCCCTACATCGGCAGGATTGCTGGTGGCATGAATGCGTGGAATGTGGAGGTTGCCCAACGGCGTCTCCAGTCTGAGTCCATTCGCGCACAGCGCGTTCAGGTGTGACCCACGTGCGATCAGATGGACTTCCTGCCCCGCTTCGGCCAATCTACCGCCCACGTACCCACCGACGGCTCCCGCCCCCATGACGGCGATTTTCATTAGCTGCAACCCTCAGGTTTAGAATTGACTGAAGAAGGTCGGTTCATCTCTGATTCAGGCAAGAACCTCCGAACCTGAAGCACGCAAGACGAAAGATGCCGTCTGATTCCTGGAACAGGAAATCGAGTTCGAACACGCTCCGATATAACGACACACACTCGTCGTAATGTTCGGTGTTCAGGATAACACCGGTTCGCACGATATTCATGACGGGTCTATTCCATGGTCAATGGCCGTCGGCAAAGTTCCATTTGTGTAGCATGTCTTATTAGTGGTTGCGAAACTTTGCCGTACCTCGATGGACTCAGATCAATACATCATATTTAGTTAAATATGAAAATGTTTTATAGTAGGGAGTCACGGTTTAGGGAGAACGTTAATGAGTATGAGCAGCACACTTGCGGAGATCGTCAGCGCCAAGAACAAAGACACGCACACGCTTCCCCAAACCAATCTGGTTTCTGAAGCAATCGAGAAGATGAGCAATCGAAACATTGGAGCGCTTGTCATTTTGGGCGACGATGGCGGCGTGTCCGGCATCTTTTCCGAACGCGATCTGTTGAACCGCGTAGCTGCCAAAGGCCTCGACCCCGCTTCAACCGCGCTGGCAGACGTGATGACACCCAACCCTATTTGCGTCGATATGTCCATGACGGTCGAAGAAGCCATGCACAAAGTGACGGACAAACGAATCCGGCACCTGCCCCTGGTATCGGAGGGCAAGATGCAGGGCCTGATTTCGAGTCGCGATTTGACCGCCTGGGCAGTTACGGCGCAAAAGTCCGAGATAGATGTACTGAGAACGAAACTGGCGTCCGTGGCGGCAAAAAACAAAGTCCTCATTGCCCTTATCGCTGGACTTGTCATCCTGGTTCTGATCGGCGTTTTCTCCAACTAACGCCTCTCTGTCGGACATCAATCCTGCGATTTATTCAGCGCCTGGTCGATGTCCCAGAGGATGTCGTCCAGGGTCTCCAGGCCAACTGAAATCCGGATCATATCCGGCGTTATGCCGGCTTTGATCTGGTCTTCCTCGGAAAGCTGCCGGTGTGTGGTGGATGACGGGTGGATGACCAGGGTCTTGGCATCGCCGACGTTGGCAAGATGGCTCAGGAACTGGACCCCCTCGATAAATCCGGCACCCGCCGCCTGACCGCCCTTGATGCCGAACGTCAATATGGAACCCGCACCCCTCGGCAGGTACTTCTCCGCCAGCGCGGCATATTCATTTTCGGGAAGACCGGCATACTTGACCCACGATACCAGGGGGTGCCGCTGGAGAAACTTCGCGACGGCCACCGCGTTCTCGATATGGCGTTCCATGCGTACGTGCAGCGTCTCGAGTCCCTGTAACAGCAGAAAGGCATTGAACGGACTCAACGTTGGCCCCATTGTCCGCAGCGTCTCACAGCGTGCCTTCATGGTGTATCCAAAATCGCCGAAAGTTTCATAGAAGCGGATACCGTGGTAGCCCTTGGATGGCTCCACCATGGCGGGGAAGTTGCCATTGTCCCAGGGAAACTTGCCCGACTCCACGACTACACCGCCCATGGTGGTGCCGTGTCCGCCGATGAACTTCGTCGCCGAGTGGACGACGATATCGGCGCCAAACTCCATGGGTCTGCACAGGTAGGGAGACGCGAACGTATTGTCTACGACGAGCGGAATGCCCGCTTCTTTTGCGATGTCGGCAACGGCCTCGATGTCCAGGATGTTGTTGAACGGATTTCCGATGGTTTCCGCGTACAGCGCTCTGGTTCTGGATGACAGCGCCTTTCTGAAATTTTCGGGGTCATCGGAGTCGACGAAGTGCGTCTCGATGCCGAAGCGCCGGAAGGTCATGTCGAACTGGGTATGCGTGCCGCCATAGAGCGTACTGGCCGACACGATTTCATCACCCTCCTCGAGTATCGTGAGGAGGGCGACCATCTGTGCCGCGATGCCGGAGCTGACCGCGACTCCGGCACGACCGCCCTCCAGCGCCGCCATGCGCTCCTCCAGAACGGCGTTGGTCGGGTTCATCAGCCTGGTATAGACATTTCCAAAGGTTTGCAGGTTGAAAAGACTGGCGGCGTGATCGGCACTGTCGAACACGTAGGACGCGGTTTGATAGATAGGCACCGCACGGGCACCGGTAGCGGGATCCGGCAGCTGCCCGGCGTGCAGACACTTGGTTTCTATTCCGAATTCTCGATCAGCCACGACGGCCTCCTGATTCGGGTCCCCGGTTGATTCAATAGGGCACCCACGTGGGTCTGCGGGACGAGATGATCTTGGTGTCGACACCCATGAAGTTCAGGCCTCCGAACAATCGGCCGTATTCGATCTTCATGCAGCGATCCATGACCACCTCGAGGCCGGCCTGGCGAGCCCGTTCTGCCGCTTCCTCATGCACCACGCCAAGCTGCATCCAGACGACCTTCGCGCCGATCTCGATGGCCTGATCGACCAGTGGCGGCACCTTCTCGGAACGCTGAAAAAGGTCGACGACCTCGACGGGGTCCGGGATGTCGAGCAGCGAAGGGTAACACTTCTGACCCAACACCTCCTCGTATCCGGGATTGACCGGGATCACGGTGTAGCCGTGATCGATCAGGTACTTGGCGGCAAAATTACTGGGACGATACCAGTTGGCCGACAGGCCTACCATTCCGATCTGTTTGTAAGTGCTCAGTATACGCCGCAGAGTTTCGATATCGGACATGGATGAATCCTGGTTTTCCAGATCCCAGCCTAAAGCAATCCTGAATATTCAGCAACCGGGGGGCACTGTTCTGAGCTCCTGTAATGGCTTATGCTTCAATCCCGACGTGAGGACTGCGTATGAGTTGTTGCCACTACTATCAATTCACGGAGCATGGGGATACCGTATTCTCCGTTGATATTTCCGCAATCAAATTCGGGCCGGGCGCCCTCCAGGAAGTTGGTGAGGATGCGCGCGACCTCGGCCTGAAAAGAGTGGCGGTGTTCACCGATCCCATCCTGGCGAAACTGCCTTATCTGCAAACCGTTAGCGCATCTTTACTACAGGCCGGCGTCGATGCGGAGGTCTACAGCGAGGCGCGGGTGGAACCTACGGACAAGTCGTTTCAGGATGCCTGCCGTTTCGCCGCGGAGGGCAAGTTCGACGGCTTCATCTCGCTAGGTGGCGGTTCGGTCATCGATACCTGCAAGGCGGCGAACCTGTACAGCACCTGGCCGGCCAGTTTCGAGACTTACGTCAATGCCCCGCTTGGTGCGGGGCAGCCGGTACCCGGCGCTCTGAAACCCCATATCGCATGCCCGACTACTTCCGGCACGGGCAGCGAATGCACCGGCATCGCCGTATTCGATTACCTGGAGATGAAAGTAAAGACAGGAATCGCTTCCCGCGCACTGCGGCCCACCCGTGCCGTCATCGACCCGACCTGCACCTATACGCTGCCCGCCAACGTGGTCGCGGCCAGCGGATTCGACGTACTCAGCCACGCCATCGAGTCCTACACGGCCATTCCATTTAGCCAAAGGGAAAAGCCGGCCTCATCCGCCGTGAGACCCATGAGCCAGGGCGCCAATCCCTACAGCGACCTCGGCTGTGAAAAAGCGCTCGAGCTGACCGGCCGGTACCTCGTGCGGGCCGTGCAGGATGCGAACGATCACCAGGCGAGAGACCAGATGATGTTCGCCGCGACCCTTGCCGGCATTGCATTCGGCAACAGCGGTGTACACATTCCCCACGGCATGGCTTATTCGGTTGCCGGCCTGGTCAGGGACTTTCAACCCGCAGGCTACCCAGACGACGAACCGATCTGTCCGCACGGTATGTCGGTCATCGTCAACGCGCCCGCCGCGTTCAGATTCACCGCATCCGCCTGCCCGGAGCGGCATCGGCATGGTGCCCGGCTGCTCGGCAGCGACGAGATGGACGTCGATGACCGCGAATCAGGAAATCTCCTGGCCGGGCAACTGATCAGTATGATGAAGGCCACGGACATGCCCAACGGGATCGGCGGGGTCGGGTACGATGAAAGGGACATCCCGGATCTGGTGGAAGGGGCCTATGCACAAAAACGGCTGCTGCAGCAATCTCCGCGAAGCATCGGCCAGGATGACCTCGCGGTTATCTACGAGGATGCGGTGAGATACTGGTGAACCGCACCACGAACCGGAGAGGACGAAAATGAAATACAAAGCGTTAGCGGTGATCATCGCCGCAGTTTTTTCCGTGATCTCAACAACGGTCCGTTCGGAGAGCGAACTCATTGCGCAGGGGCGCTATGTGGCCACGATCGGTGGATGCAATGATTGCCACACCGCCGGATATCTCATGTCCGAAGGCCAGGTACCCGAAGAGAAATGGCTCCTCGGCGACAGTTTTGGCTGGTACGGCCCGTGGGGCACAACATATGCACCAAACCTGCGACTGCTGGCCGATGGCATGACCGAGGCCCAGTGGATCGCCATGGCGAAAGCGCTCAGGGCCCGGCCGCCCATGCCCTGGTTCAACCTCAACCTGATGAGGGAGTCGGACTTGCAGGCCTTGTATCACTATCTCCGTCACCTTGGACCCGCGGGCAGCCCGGCACCAGCTTATATTCCCCCGGATCAGGAACCGCCGCCGCCGTACGCTACATTCCCTGCACCACCACAGTAACGATTTTGCAAGGATCGAATCATGTCGAAGCCATCGCTGCTCATCACACGCAAGCTGCCCGCCAACGTGGAGGCACGAATCCAGCGGGACTACGAGGGGATTTTCAATCCGGAAGACCGACTGTATTCCTCCGAAGAACTCATCGAATATTCCGGCCGGGCTGATGCAATACTGCCCTGCCACACGGAGCACTTTTCAGCCGACGTGATCCGGCGGCTGCCCGATCGGATCAGGGCCATTGCTAATTTCTCGGTCGGCGTCGACCACTGCGATCTGGATGCCGCGCGGCAGAAGGGCATCGTCGTGACCAACACACCAGACGTACTGACCGACGCCACCGCAGAGCTGACCATGCTGCTGATCCTCGGCGCCGCCCGACGTGCCAGCGAGGGCGAGCGTCTGATACGGTCCGGGCAATGGAACACCTGGAGTCCGGCATTCATGGTCGGCACACAGGTCACCGGCAAACGACTTGGCATCATCGGCATGGGCCGGGTTGGCCAGGTCACCGCCAGACGCGCGCGCGGTTTCGACATGGAAATCCACTATCACAACCGCAGGAGGCTGGACCGCGCCGCCGAAAACGGCGCGACTTACCACGAAAACCTGGACACGATGCTCCCGCTCAGCGAATTTCTCGCCCTGCACTGCCCGAACCTGCCCGAAACCCATGACCTGTTGAACGCCGAGCGGATCAACCGTTTGCCCGATGGCGGCATCGTGGTGAACTCTGCACGCGGGGCCGTCGTCGATGAAGACGCACTCATCGACGCATTGAAATCCGGAAAACTTGCCGCAGCAGGTCTGGACGTCTACAAGAACGAACCCGCCATCAGGCCGGATTTCGCCGAACTCGACAACATATTCCTGCTGCCCCACGTCGGAAGCGCAACTCGGGAGACGCGGGACGCCATGGGATTTCGGGCGCTGGACAACCTCGACGCGATCTTTGCCGGCAAGGAGCCCAAGGACCGTGTCGCCTAGCCCGCACCCACGATTGGCAGGAGTTGGTCAAGCGTCGTGATCTCCGCTTCGGGGTCCGCGGTCAGGCGCTCCCTGCCCTGCCCGAAACGATTGACCCAGGCGACGTGAAATCCAAAGGTTGCGGCACCGACGGCGTCCCATGCGTTCGAGGACTGAAAGCTGATTTGTTCAGCGGCTACACCGAGCCTGTCTACCGCCAGTTGATACACGCGAGGGTCGGGTTTGTAGATTCCGACTTCCTCCACCGACAGATTGGCATCCAGTAGCTCGCTGATGCCGGCGTTGCGCACCGCCGATTCCAGCATCGCAGGGGAACCGTTGGAGAGAATCGCTGTTTTGAGGCCGGCCTGCTTCAGCCGCATCAGCGTATCCCCGACTTCCGGATAGGCATCCAGTTCCATGTAGGCGGACATCAGGTCGTCCTTTAGCGCCGCGTCGTCGATGCCGTGCGCTTCCAGTGCAAAATCCAGCGCGTCCCCGGTGAGCTGCCAGAAGTCAACGTGCCTCCGCATTAGGCTGCGCAGCCAGGTGTACTGCAGTTGTTTCGTGCGCCACAAATTGGACACGGCATCCGCCTGCTCTCCGATACGGGTTTCGTGCCGGCCCACGGCGGAGTGCACGTCGAATAGCGTTCCATACGCGTCGAAAACGCAGGCCTCGATCCCGGAAAATTTTACAGTGCCCATTTCTTCATACCCGTTCAATTGCTCCGTGAAGATACCGGAGTTGCAATACGGGAGTAAAGCAGGGTCAACCGGCGTTTACAATGGCGGGATCGAGTAGGTGCCCGCAACGTGCGCAATCATGTCTTCCTCTCCCTCGGAAAACATGTCGACCTCTCCAACGGCAAGGCGCTTGCCCACCTTGATCAACCGCGCGTGTGCGATAACGTCCCTGGGACTCGGCCTGCGTAAAAAGTTGATACTGAGGTTGGTGGTCACGGCGAGTTCCACCCGGCCTATTTTGCCAAGGACCGCCGCGTACATCACAAAATCCGCCAGCGTCATCATTACGGGACCGGATACCGTGCCGCCGGGGCGCAGAAATTCATCACGATACGGCGCACGCCCCGTTGCAACACCATCACCAATGTGCTCTATCGTGATTCCGAGGTACCCCACCAGCGGTACCTGGTCCCGGGCGATCATGTCGAATTCCTGTGGCGTGATTTTATTCATGGCAGCGGTTAATATGATGTGCATGAAGACAATTGAGTGGTTCTTTGATTTTGTCTCGCCTTACTCCTATTTACAATGCGAAAGACTTGGGGAGCTGCCGGAATCCGTATCCGTCCGGTACCGGCCCGTCCTGCTGGGCGCATTGCTCAACCACTGGGAACACAAGGGGCCGGCAGAGATCCCTGAAAAAAGAAAATTCGCCTATCGCTCGCTGGTCTGGAGCGCACGGAAGCGGGGTATACCGTTCAGATTTCCACCAGCCCACCCTTTCAATCCGCTGCCCCTACTGCGTCTGTCGATCGCGCTGGACAATCGGGCCGATGCGGTGCGCGAAATGTTCCGCTTCGTTTGGCGTGACGGCAAACTGCCCCAGGATGCCGGTGACTGGTCGACGCTGATCCACAGTCTCGATGTTCCGAACGCCGACGAACTCATCCAGTCAGATCAAGTAAAACAGGGCCTGCGTGGGAATACGGAACATGCTATCGAATGCGGCGTGTTCGGCGTGCCGACCACCCTGGTCGACGGCGAGTTGTTCTGGGGCGTAGATTTTTTCGAGTTCCTGCTGGAGTACCTGGAGAACCCGGGCGTGCTGAATGACGACGAAATGCGGCGAGTGAGCGAGCTGCCGGCGGCCGCGCAAAGAAAATAGATGCGGGAAATCAGACCAGGTGCAGCCGTGACATCATTCGTAGGAGCGGCGCCCTCGCCGCGATCAATCGGCCCGGGGCGGGCCTCCTACAAGAATGCCCGATGCCGCACCATGATTTTGTAGGAGCGGCGCCTCGCCGCGATGCAAAGTCCTACGCAACGGGCTTTTCACGCAGCCTAAAAATTCTCGACTTCCAGCGCCATCGCCTCATCCGATCCCTCGACGATGGCATGTCTCAGCGCGCTCGAACCGGGCAGCACGTGTGCCGCATAGTAGCTGGCGGTTTTGATTTTGGCGTCGTAAAAACCCGCATCGGCTTCCCCTGAATCGAGTTTCGACCGGGCGGCAATGGCACTCCGGGCCATCAGCCAGCCGCCGGTTACGATTCCCCATAATTCCAGGTAGTAACCGCTTGCCGCGGCGGGCAATTGCGGTTCGTCCATGGCCACTTCGAGCAACCACGTCGTCGCCCTCTCCAGGTCATCGACGGCCGGACCATATGATTTTTCGAATTCCGGGATCTTCGACGCGGCGGCTTCGATTTCCCGCATCCTGGACACCGCTTCCCTGGCGGCAGCGCCGCCGTCGCGAATGAGCTTCCTGCCGACCAGATCTCCGGCCTGGATCCCGGTGGTTCCCTCATAGATTGTGGTAATGCGGGCATCGCGAAGGTGCTGCGCCGCTCCGGTTTCTTCGATGAATCCCATGCCTCCGTGTACCTGCACGCCCATATAGGCCACCGAGTTGCCGGTCTCCGTGCACCAACCCTTTACGACGGGAGTCAACAAATCCAGGAAGTGCTGCTGCCGTTCCCGCTCGGCCTGGTCGGGATTGCAGACCGAATGGTCGAATGCCGCGGACCAGGAATAGACCAGGGCGCGCATGGCCTCGATCTTGCACTTCATGGTCATCAGCATCCGGCGAACGTCGGGGTGGTGGATGATGGACACACGGTCGCCGCTCTTTACACCAACCGGCCGGCCCTGTACGCGGTCCTTTGCGAAGCTGAGCGCCTGCTGGTAGGCGCGGTCTGCGATGGCCAGACCCTCAACCCCCACCGCGTGCCGTGCCAGATTCATCATGATGAACATATACACCAGGCCCTGGTTTTCCTCGCCCACCAGGTAACCGGTGGCGCCACCGCTGTCACCGTAAGCCAGCACACACGTCGGACTGCCGTGTATGCCGAGCTTGTGTTCTATGGACACGCAGTGCACGTCGTTGCGCTCGCCAATCGAACCGTCGGGATTCACGTTGAACTTGGGCACAAGGAATAGCGATATACCCTTCACGCCCTCGGGTGCATCGGGCGTTCTCGCCAACACCATGTGAACGATGTTGTCGGTCAGGTCATGGTCGCCATAAGTGATGTAGATCTTCTGGCCGTACAACCGGTAGTGGTCGCCCGCCGGTTCGGCGCGCGTACGCACCGCGCTGAGATCGGAACCGGCCTGCGGCTCGGTAAGGTCCATGGTGCCTGTCCACTCGCCGGAAACCATTTTGTCCAGATACAGCCGCTTCAGCTCGTCCGATCCATGCCTCGACAGTGCTTCGACCGCGCCCTGGGTCAGCATCGGGCACAATCCAAACGACATATTCGACGCGGCTACCATTTCCTGAACCGCGGTGCCTACCAGGTAAGGCAGGTTCTGCCCGCCGTGCTCTTCGTCGAAGGTCATCGACGGCCATCCGCCCTCGACGAAGGCGTCGTACGCCGCCTTCCAGCCATCCGGTGTGACCACGCTGCCGTCCTCGAAGCGCGAACCCTGGGTATCGCCCTGCCGATTGAGCGGCGCCAGCACTTCGTTCGCCACACGCGCGGCCTCTTCCAGGACCGCGGCCACCAGGTCCGTCGTTGTGTCCTCGTTGCCAGGCAGGGACAGCACATCCTCCAGCCCGCACAGTTCGTTTAGAACGAATTCCATGTCCTGGATGGGCGCGTTATAAGTCACGGGCGTCTACTGAACCGCTTCGGTGAGTTTGGGCACGACGTCGAAAAGGTCGCCGACGATGCCGTAGTCCGCCACCTGGAAAATTGGCGCTTCCTCGTCTTTGTTGATTGCGACGATGACCTTGCTGTCCTTCATCCCCGCGAGATGCTGTATCGCTCCCGAAATGCCCACGGCGACATACAGATCCGGTGCGACGACCTTGCCGGTTTGGCCTACCTGATAGTCATTCGGAACGTATCCTGCGTCTACCGCGGCGCGCGACGCACCGACCGCCGCGTTGAGTTTGTCGGCCAGCGCCTCGATGATCTGAAAATTTTCGGCACTCCCCATTCCCCTGCCACCGGACACGACAACCCGTGCACTGGTCAATTCCGGCCGGGTGGACTGGGTCAGTTCCTGGCCCACGAAACTCGAAAGTTCATTGCTGTCGGCGTGCGCGTCTATACCGACCACCTCCGCGCTACCGCCTTCCGCAGCCGCCGCTTCGAAAGTGGTGGGCCGGATCGAGACAACCTTGATGGCGTCGGTCGACTGCACGGTGGCGACGGCGTTGCCGGCGTAGATGGGCCGCAAGAAAGTGTCCGCCGACTGGATGTCCGTGATGTCCGATATAGCCGCCACGTCGAGCAAGGCCGCCGCCCTGGGCAGGACGTTTTTGCCCTGGCTGGTCGCCGCCGCCAGAATGTGCGTGTAGTCCGGCGCGATGGATACGATCAATCCCGCAAGGCTTTCTGCGAGCTGGTGCTCGTAGATATCGTGCTCGCAGGTCAGCACCTTTGTTACGCCCGCAACCTTGGATACCGAGTCGACCACACCACCGCAATTCTTTCCCGCCACCAGCACCGAAACTTCGGGGTCGATCTCGAGTGCGGCCGTCACCGCATTCAGTGTAGACTCCTGCAATGTCTGATTGTCGTGTTCCGCAATTATCAAGACCGCCATTTAAATCACCTTTGCTTCATTTCTGAGTTTGTCGATCAGCTCTTCCACGCTGCCCACCTTGATACCCGCAGCCCTTTCCGGCGGATCTTCCACCTTCAACACTTTCACCCGGGGCGCAGTGTCCACTCCAAGACTCTCCAGCGGTATGATATCCAGCGGCTTCTTCTTCGCCTTCATGATATTCGGCAGCTTGACGAAGCGTGGCTCGTTCAGCCGCAGGTCGGTGGTCACCACGGAAGGCATGGACAGGGAGACCGTTTCGAGGCCGCCGTCGACCTCCCGCGTCAGCTTGAGTCGATCTCCTTCGAATTCGAGATTTGACGCGAATGTCCCCTGGGACCAGCCCAGCAATGCCGCAAGCATCTGACCGGTCTGGTTGTTGTCGCCGTCGATGGCCTGCTTTCCCGTTATGACGAGCTGAGGCGACTCCTTCTCGACCAGGTGTTTCAATATCTTGGCCACGGCCAGCGGCTCGATGTCCTGATCCGTCTCCACCAGGATTCCTCTGTCCGTGCCCATGGCCAGAGCCGTACGGATCGTTTCCTGACATTGTCTTACGCCGATTGACACGATTACGATTTCCTCGGCGACGCCGGCCTCCTGAAGCCTGATGGCTTCTTCGACCGCTATTTCGTCGAAGGGGTTCATCGACATCTTTACGTTGGCGGTTTCCACGCCGCTTTGATCGCTCTTGACTCGCACTTTGACGTTGTAGTCGACAACGCGCTTGACCGGTACCAATATTTTCATTTGTTCGAAACCTTGTTCATCCTGTTGACATTTCACGCCCCCTTGTACGGGCTCGTTGACCGTTCCGGATTGCCACGATGCGCGGGGCGAGGTAATTTACCCGCAGATGCCCGGAACTGCAATGGATTCCTGATGGCGGGAACCCGTTTTTCAACTATGGCATCAGATGATTCCGGAGGCTCTCGCGGCCTCGATATTCTCGGCGGCGTAGCCGAGCTCGGTCAGTATCTCCCCGGTGTGCTGGCCGTGTTCCGGGGGTTCGCGATTCACCGCGAACTCGAAGTCGCTGATCTTGAGCGGAAAACCGTATTCCAGATACCCCTTTCTATCGATCACCATCCGCCGCGCCCGAAACTGTTCATGGCGGACCACCTGATCCTGGGCGATGATGGGTGACAGACAGCAATCGACGTCCCTGAAGCGGTCGACCCAGTATTGCTGGGGCTGGCTGTTGAACAGTGTTGCAAGTTCCTCTCGCATTGCTTCGAGCGTCTGTTCGTCCGCTGACTGCTTGTCGATCCAGTCCGGTCGATCTACGGTCTCGCAAAACGCCTGCCAGAATTTTTGCTCCAGCGCGCCCAGCGCCATGTACTTGTCATCCCGCGTCCTGTAGATCGAATACCATGGCAGGCCGCCGGACAGGAAGCTCCGGCCCCTGCCGGTCGCACGCCCGGTCTCGTTGAAATCCATCATCGGCATGATGCTGTGGGCCAGGGTGCAATCCGCCATGGCCACGTCGACGTAACGGCCCTGGCCGCTGCGCTGGACATCGACCAGCGCCGCCAATATTCCCATCGCCGATCCCAGCGTCCCGCCGATCATGTCGGCGATCTGGAAGTTTGGGACAACCGGGTCGCCATCGGCTTCGCCGGTCTGATCGGTGACTCCGATTTCCGAGCAGTAGTTGAGGTCATGACCTGCTTTGAGGCAGTAGGGTCCGTCCTGTCCATACCCGGACAGGGAGCAATAGACGATAGCGGGTTTGATTGCGCTGACCGTCTCGTAGTCGATTCCCAGGCGTTGAACGACGCCGGGTCGAAATCCCTCGAAAAGCACGTCGGCGGTTTCGAGAAGTCGAAAAAAGATGGCCCTGCCCTGCTCGTGTTTCAAATCGATTCGCATGGACCGTTTGTTGCGATTGACGAGCCTGAAATAGCCCCGCATCGAGCGCGCATAGTCGCCCTGGCCGGTGTCTTCGACCTTGATCACATCCGCGCCCATGTCCGCCAGATGCTGAGTGCACAGGGCACCGGGCAGCAGCCGGGTCAGGTCCAGGACGCGCAGGCCATAAAGAGGGGGTTTGCGCACGGCAATGGAATGCGTCGTCATCAAAGGCCGCCGTTTCTAGGATTTGAGTTCATCGAGGTCCTTGAACAGTTCGAGGGCTTCCGGATTGGCCAGCGCCTCCTTGTTTTGCACGGATTCGCCGTGAACAACGCTGCGCACGGCAAGCTCGACGATCTTGCCGCTCTTGGTTCTCGGTATATCGGCAACCCGGATGATCTTCGCGGGGACGTGCCGGATGGATGCGTTTTCCCTGATCCGTTTCTTGATCCGGGCAATCAGTTCGTCGTCCAGTACTACGTTGTCCCGCAGCCTGACGAACAGTACTACTCGCACGTCGTTGTCCCAACGTTGCCCGATGACGAGACTTTCCACCACTTCGTCCACCCGTTCCGCCTGCCGGTAGATTTCCGCCGTACCGATGCGCACGCCACCCGGATTGAGCACCGCGTCGGACCTGCCGTAGATGATCATTCCGCCGTGCTCCGTCGCCGAGACATAGTCGCCGTGACACCAGACGTCGGGAACTTTCTCGAAATAGGCGCTTTTGTATTTCGCCCCGTCCGGATCGTTCCAGAATCCAATCGGCATCGACGGGAAGGAGTTAATGCAAGCGAGTTCTCCTTTCCGCCCGGTTGCCACTTCGGCGCCATCGTCATCGAGCACACGAACGTCCATGCCGAGGGCAAGGCACTGCACCTCACCCGGCCACACCGACAGCGTCGGGTTGCCGCCCACGAAGCAGGAAATGATATCCGTGCCGCCGGCGATCGAGGACAGGCAAAGATCGGATTTTACGTTCTCGTAGACGTAGTCGAAGCTCTCCGGCGCCAGCGGCGAACCGGTAGACAGAATGGTCCGCAGTGACGACAACTCATGCGTGACCCTGGGCTTGGCTCCCGACTTGCCCAGCGCGTCGATGAATTTGGCCGAAGTACCGAATATGTCGATGTTCTCGTCGTCGATGTAGTCGAACAATACGTTACCATCCGGATAAAACGGCGACCCGTCATACAACATGATAGTCGCCTCCGAGGCCAGCCCCGAAACCAGCCAGTTCCACATCATCCAGCCGCAGGTGGTGAAGTAAAACAGCCGGTCCCCGGGCTTCACATCCACGTGCAGCCGATGCTCTTTGAGATGCTGCAGCAGCGTACCGCCCACGCCGTGTACGATACACTTGGGCGCACCGGTGGTGCCCGACGAAAACATGATATACAGCGGACTGTTGAACGGGACCTGCTCGAATTCGATATCACCGGCATTGAATGGCCGCACGAATTCATCGAACAATACGGCGTTTTCTATCCCGTCGAGATCTGGATCCCGCGTGGTGTAGGGAACCACGACAACGGCAGCAACGTCTTCAAGCTGTTCCCGTACCCGGGCCAGTTTCTCCCTCGAGTCATGACGCTTGCCGTTGTAAAAATAGCCGTCGGCGCCGATCAGAACCTTCGGCCGAATCTGGCCGAAACGATCCAGCACCCCCTGGACGCCAAAATCCGGTGAACACGACGACCACACCGCCCCGATCGATGCCGCGGCCAGCATGCCAATCACGGCTTCCGGCATATTCGGAATGAAAGCGGCGACCCGGTCGCCCGGCCCGACCCCCGCGGCACGCATCGCCGCCGACAGACGAGACACGTTCCGGTACAGCTCGTTCCAGCTCAGTGACCGCTGAACCTGGTCCTCTCCCCTGAAAATGATTGCGGGCGTATCGTCCCGGCGGCGCAGCAGGTTTTCCGCGAAATTCAGTCTCGCTTGGGGAAACCATCGGGCACCCGGCATGGCAGTGATATTTTCAACAATGGTGTCACCCCGGGTTTCGGCGACGACGTACGTGTAATTCCAAACCGCGGTCCAGAATTCACGGGAGTGTTCTACGGACCATCGATGCAGGTCCGGGTAACCTTCGATCCGCACCCCGTGGCGCCGTGACACCATGTGTGCAAAACCGGTGATGGTTGCACTCTCGACCCGTTCTTCGGGGGGCGTCCACAACGGCCCCGTCATTTGTGATTTCTACCCTGCATTGTACGGACTATATTTCACCACCTATGGTGACTACCGTTCGACCCGTGTTCTTGCCCTCCACGAAATCGTCGAATACCCCGGGCAACGCATCGAAAGCCACCTTCCGGGTAACGATCTGCTCGAGGTGGCGCGGCCGCAGATCGGATCCCAGCCGCTCCCAGCCCTGCTGGCGCATGGACGGGGAACAGATCACCGAATTGATGCCCAGCAGCGAGACGCCGCGCAATATGAACGGCATGACCGTAGTGTTGAGTTCCCAGCTCGCGGCCAGTCCTATCGCCGCGATGTTGCCGAACGGCTTCGTGGTGCGGGTCAACCAGGTCAGCACCTCACCGCCAAGATTGTCTATTGCGCCGCCCCACTCGGCGCGTTCCATCGGCCGTTTTCCCAGATCCAGGCCTTCTCTGAGCAAGATGGTCGTGGCACCCAGCGATTTGAGGTAGTCTTCCGATTCCGCTTTCCCGGTCAGCGCAACGACTTCATATCCACAGCCCGACAGGATATCGATGGCGACACTGCCCACGCCGCCGGTGGCACCCGTGACGACGATCGGCCCGTGCTCGGGTGTCTGGCCGTTTTGCTCCATACGATCAACCGCCAGCGCCGCCGTGAACCCGGCCGTGCCGATTGCCATGGCTTCGAACAATGAGATGTTGTCAGGGAGTTTCACCGCGCAATCGGCGGGTACGCGCACGAATTCAGCATAACCGCCGTCGCGGGTCTCGGAAAGATCACAGCCGCAGACGGCCACCTTGTCGCCCGGCTGGAAGCGGTTGTTGTGTGATTCCTCGACGATGCCGGACACATCGATACCTCCTACCAGCGGATACTTCTTGAGTATCTTGCCCTTGCCCGTGGCGGCCAACGCATCCTTGTAATTGACGTCGGAGTATGCGGCGCGTATGACGACATCACCGTCGGTAAGATCTTCGAGGGTGACGTTTTCGTACCCTGCCCTGATATTTCCATCGTCACTGTGGATACGATATGCTTTGAAAGAGTTCATTGTTTTACCTGGTTGAGTTTGAAAATAGTGGAGTTTGCCCCGAATTTCGTATTATATAACTTTGCATCGAAAGAGACCGGCTATGTCAGAAGATACCATTTTCGGCAAGATCGTTCGCGGAGAAGCCCCCGCCGATATCGTTTTTCAGGACGACAGGGTCACGGCATTTCGCGACATCACCCCGCAGGCACCGACCCATATTCTGATCGTCCCGAACAAGGCCATCGCCACGGTCAACGATGTCAAACCGGAGGATGAAGAGACGCTGGGCCACATGTTCGTCGTCGCGGCCAGGCTGGCGGAAGAAGAAGGTATCGCAGATGACGGCTACCGGCTCATCGTCAACTGTAACCGCGACGGAGGTCAGATCGTCTTCCACCTGCACATGCATCTGCTGGGGGGGCGCCCCATCGGCAGAATGGTGTCGCGCTAGGCAACACGCGGGGTACACTAGATAACGATCCCGACGACCGCGCCGGTACAGCATGTTGCGATCGTTCCCGACAGGATACTCTTCATCCCCAGCCCCACGATCTCTCTCCTTCGCTCGGGGACCATGGTAGTCAACCCGCCCAGCATGATGCCAAGGCTGCCGAAATTGGCAAACCCGCACAACGCGTAGATCATGATCAGTTCACTGCGCTGGCTCAACGAGTCTGGAGGAAGATTCGATAGCTGCACATAGGCAATGAACTCGTTGAGTATCGTTTTTACACCCATCAATGCACCAGCAGTGACAGCTTCATTCCAGGGTACGCCCATTAGCCAGCATACCGGTGCCATCAGCCAACCCAGAATGCGCTGAAACGTCAGCGCCGAACCTGCCAACTCCGGCAACAATCCCAGGATCGCGTTGGCCAAATGAACCAGCGACACGAACACCAGCAGCATGGCGATGATGCTCAGGAAAAGCTTCAGTCCGTTTGCCGTGCCCTGGGTTATGGCATCCATGCTGCTGGTTATCCCCGGTTCCGGCTCGAGCTCTGCGGCCGTCGGTGGCCCCGACTGGGGCAGCATCAGTTTAGCGACCGTGATCGCCGCCGGTGCGCTGATGATCGACGCCGTGAGCAGGTGCCCGATGGCGTTCGGAATAACCGCGCCGGCGAAGGTCGCGTACAGGATCAAAACGGTACCGGCCACCGTGGCCATGCCTGCCGTCATCAGCATGAACAGTTCGCTGCGCGACAGTCTGGACAGGTAGCGACGGACGAACAGCGGCGCTTCCACCATGCCCACGAAGATGTTGGCGGCGGTGCCCAGACCCACGGCGCCGCCCACGCCCATGGACCTTTCCAGCGCCGTCGCGAAACCCCGCACCAGCCAGGGCAGCACGCGCCAGTAGGTCAGCAGCGCCGTCAGCGCGCTGATCACGATCACCAGGGGCAACGCCCGGAAGGCGAGGATGAAACTGGCGCCGGGCTGGGTTTCTTCAAACGGCAGCGGTCCGCCACCCAGGTAGCCGAACACGAAGGCACTGCCGGATTGAGTCGCCTCCTGCAGCGCCACCACGCCATCGTTCAGCCCGACGAATGCAGCCTGCATGACCGGCAGCTTCAGGAGAAAAAGGGCCACGGCGATCTGAATTGCGGCGCCGATCAGAGCGGTTTTGACGTGAGAGATGCCGCGTCGGTCCTCGCTGACCAGCCACGCCAACGCGAGAAGCACGAAGAGGCCAAACAGGCCGTGCAGTGTACTCATTGTTGGACCCGCACGCGCCTCACGTGTCGGTATGATCCTCGCCGGGATTGCGCACCACCACGAAAGACTCGTCCTGAAACCACAGTCCGCCATGCCGTTGGATCACCTTTCGCGTCGCTTCGAGGTAGTTGCCGCTGCGCAATATTTCCGTCAGTCGGTGGTCTTCGATCTGTGCGACGTAGACGGCGGCATTCCAGGCCGCAAGCAGCGTGGAGGTGCCGATATTGCTGCCGATCTCCTCCGGCAGTGCGTGCATGTGGTAGGTGAACAGCGAACGATCGTCACTGAAACCGTCGAACGCAAACTCGGCGTCATCCGAATTGAGCGTTTTCCGCAAAGCCGTAATCAGGGTGTGTCGCGGCGTCAGGAACGGATCCTCATCGGGCCAGACCTGGCGGATGATTTCCATGCCCGGATCCAGGCCGGTTGATTGCACGACCACCATACGCCCCCCGGAAGTAAGCGATCTCGCCAGCGGCGCCAGAACCTTGTCAACCTTGAACTTGGTGGGCATCCGGCTGCGATAGGGCTGCGCCGCGACGATCAGATCGTATCCCCCCATGGCGACACCGCGCCGTGGTATCACGTCGTACAGACTGAAAGCATGGTCTTTACGGTACAGCACCAGCGCGGATGGCCTGACGTAGTGCGGGTTGCCTGTGACCGGACTCGAGCGCGTTTGCCAGCCTTTCTGAAGGACCTCGTCCAGGTCGCCTATTTGACTGCTGAAATCATGCGCGGTATTCCCCTCGAGCGGGATATCCCACCACTGCAGATTTTTCTGTTCATCGGCTTTGCGCGGATTCAATCCCGGTGCGTCGGCATAGTAGAGATTTGTAATCACGATTATGGTTTGCGGATGCTCCGCAAAACGGTCCGGCAATTCGTCCAGGGTAAGCCGGGTATCTTCGAGGCTGATTTCCTTGCCCACAACGAGGAACGGCACGGTCGGGAAGCGGGCGTGCATTTCGCGCAACACCCGGCTCAGGACGGCGCCGTTGCCGACACCGGCGTCGAACACCCTGATTGCGGGCGGCTCGGGGTCGAGACGTTCCAGTTCCTGACCAACCCGTTCCGCGACTACCGCCTTCTCGCTGGTGGTGGTGACGAACAGCAGATACTTTTCGCGATTGTCGAAAAAACGGAATGGTCGATCCGAGTCCGTGACCGGGGGAGTACCTTCAGTCGGGTTGAATTGGTTCATGGGTAAGTATTCGAAGGCGCTCCGGCCGGGTCGTGCACGGGTCCACATGGATCTTGGACTGTACACCAAAGGACCACGGGCCTCCACCATGCCCTCACCCCGACCCTGATCATAGAAGTGATAGGAGATTGAATTTTCCTTCTCACCTGGAGGGAGAAGGCCAGGATGAGGGGGGTTAACCCGCCTGGTGAGAAATGCGGATTAATCCCGGCTAGGAACGAAGGTAGGAGGCCCCATTCAGATCGATGATGCAGCCGGTTAAAAACTCCGGCGCTTCGAGGGACAAATATGCGATGGTCTTGCCTACCTCGTCGGGCCGGGCCACGCGGTTCAGTGGGCTCTGCGACCTGATGCCGGCGCCTTCCGGGCCTTGCAGCGTTTTCTCCGCCATTGGGGTGTCTACGAATCCCGGCGCCACCGTAAACACGAAGATATCGTGCGGCGCCAGAGCCAGCGCCATGGACTGTCCCATGGCGTTCATACCCGCCTTGCTGGCGCCGTACCAGGGCATCTGCGGCTCGCCCCGGAACGCGCCGCGCGACGAGACATTGATGATCCTTCCCCCGCCGTTGGCCGCCATCAGTTTGGCAACGCAAAAGGACAGGTTAGCGGCGCCCAATAGATTGACATCGAGTATCCTGCGCCATGCGTCCTGCCATTGTTCGTAGTCCATCTCTGCCAGGTCATGCCGTTTTGAGATCCCGGCATTGTTGACCAGCACGTCGATGCGGCCCATCCCGCTCGAAACCGCGGTGGCCAGTTCCTGGATTGAGTCGGGGTCCGTCAGGTCGGCATGAAATGTGGCGTGGCCGGTTCCATCGAGCGCCTCGAGTGTCGCCGCCGCGTTCTCTTGATTCGATCCATAGTGCAGTGCTATCCGTGCACCGCGCCGGGCGCACTCGATTGCGGCCGCTCCGCCGATTCCTCCGGACGCCCCCGTGATCAGTACTACGGGTCGTGTGGTCAATTGCCCTGACCCGATGTAACCGGTTCGGCCACCTCCGGCCGGCGGATCGCGATCACCATGCTTTCTCGTTCAACCGGGGGACGAGAAGGACGCTCTCGGCTGGGGCGGCTTTACCACCAGATTGTTTCTGTGTCACGGATACGGAATATACGATTGAAACCGGCATAGTGTCTACATCTCTTGTAGGAGGCGCGCCTCGCGCCGATTGATCGCGGCGAGGGCGCCGCTCCTACAAAAACCGGCATGACGTCCTTGGCTATCCGCTTGAGCTTTTCGATCAGGCCGATTTCCAGTGAATATACCTCCAATCGACCGGGCTCGGGCGCTATCAGTCTCTCGGCCTGATGCGCCAGCGCCTCGGCGGCCAGACGGGCAATGTCATTCTTCATGGAAATGACTTCCTGGGCTTCTTTTTGATCGTTTTCCATTACAGCTTCGATGGCTATTCGAACGGCCTTCGAGACCTCGTCGTTGAAGTTATCGAGCAACGACCGGGTTTCCTCGCTCACGGATACACCGTGCTCTATGCGCTTCTCACCCAGCGACACCAGATCGGTTTCGATGATGTCGCCGATATTTTCGTGGTCGTTGACAGCATCCATCAGCCGAATGAACTGTTCGGTCTGGCCGTCCGTAAGCGCCTTTCTGCTGATCTTACCGAGGTATGTAACGATATGTCCGTGCAGAATGTCGACCTCGTTATCGAGCTTGGCAAGATCCACCAGGGTGTTGCGATCCCCCGAGAGAACCGCCGGCATCATGCGGTCCAGCATTTCCTGTACCCGCTCTCCCATGTGGCCTATTTCCAGCCGGGTACGCTCCAGTGCCAGCGACGGCGTCTCGATGAGTTCTTCATCCAGGTATTTCGGCGCAATAATGCGCTTTTCTTCCAGCGGCTTGTCCGGAACCAGGTATTCGACCAGCCTGGCAATGGGGCCTGTAAACCATATAAATACCAGAGTATTTACGATATTGAACACGCTGTGGGCGTTGGCGATCTGGCGTGGTGCTTCCGCGGCCAGCGCTTCGCGGACCCGGTCAATTCCTCGTGAACCGGTGACATCCACGTTACCAACTCCGCCAGCCGACCTATCAGCCCGATCCACAACAGCACGCCGAAGACATTGAACAGCACGTGGACCACGGCGGCCCGGACCGCTTCCCGCGGTTTGCCGATAGCGGCCTGCATGGCCGTCATACAGGTACCAATATTAGCGCCGAATGCCAGGGCTATCCCGGCTGGTAGGGTGATAAATCCCTGGCTGGCCATGACAATTACTATTCCCGTGGTCGCCGACGAGGACTGAATGAGTCCGGTAAATGCGGCGGCAATAAGTATCCCGATAAGCGGGTTCTCCATGCTGGTCATCAGGTCCAAAAACGGCTGGTAGCTGCGCAGTGGCTTCATGGCGTCACCCATTACCGCCATGCCGAAAAACACGAGACCCAGGCCCATGATCAGGCCGCCGTATTGCTTGATTTTCTCCTGCTTCGAAAAAAACAGCATGCCGAAGCCCACCGCAACCATCAGCATGGCCGCCTCGGTCACTTTGAATGCCACGATTTGCGCCGTGATCGTGGTGCCGATATTCGCCCCCATGATGACCCCAATGGACTGGGCCATGGACATCAGGCCGGCGGTGATGAATCCAACCACCAGTACGGTGGTGACCGAAGACGACTGAATGACCGCCGTTACGAAGGCCCCAGTGATGGCCCCATGAACCGATTCGTGGTCAGCTTTGCGAGGATGAGTTTCATGCGCCCGCCGGCGACCGCCTTCAAGGAATCGGCCATCTGCTCCATGCCGAAAAGGAATATCGCCAATCCGCCGAACAGATTCATGCCCATGCCCAACCAGGCGATTTCCTGGCCGTCTTTCTCCGCCGCCAGCGCCGTCCACGACATCAGGGCCAGTAAACCAGCTCCGACCAGAAAGACGAAATTTCGAACGGTGGGATTTGTTATTCGATGAAAAGACGGCATAGCACGTATCCCCTAGTTTTACTCGTTTCGCTCCGCTTCTGCTTTGACGATAGTCACCGGAAACGGGCTCGCCCGGACGATCTGCTCCGCCTTGGATCCCAGAAGAATATGCGAAAGGCCTGTCCGGCCCTTGCTGCCCATTACCAGCATTCGTGGCCGGACCTTGTCCGCCACCTCGAGGATTCTGGATACGGGCAGCCCGACCAGTAACTTGGTTTCAGCGTGAACCAGCGCGGAACAATCGGTATTTTCCTCCGCCAGATGCTGCATGAATTCATCCATCATTTCAGAGGCGACATCTTCCATGTTCTTCAGTTCGTCTTCACTTTGCCGGCCGGCATAGAATCCCGGTGCGTCGCCCGGGTCATGCACCACGTGCAAAACCATAAGTGGGGCCGACATGCAGTCGGCAAGTTCACTGGCGAACATGAGGGCTGCCTTCGAGTGCTCCGAAAAATCGACTGGAACGAGTATCGGTGGGATTTTTGCCTCTTTTACCACTGTTATTCTCCAATGACCCGCCGCCAGACACCTCCCGGCCGGGCTAATAAATTATTCGGGGCTAAATATTAGGCCCCTGAACTTGCTTGCTGGTTGACGTATATCAAGCATAGTAACGTTTCTGTAACATTATCATTGTAGTTACACCCGACAAAAAAATTAAGGTCACACCAGTCAGATAGAGCCGGTGGGGCGTTCTACACTACTATAGTGGGTTGCTGATTTTAAGCGTAGGGAGATATGGGACTCAGCCGTTGTAATGTAAATGTAACCACTTTCGGTTGGTAATGGCTTACGTCCCTGTAACAATAAAACGACGATGGATCAACTGCTAAACGAACTGGCCCAGAACTGGGATGCCCTGACATCCTATCTGGCATTTGATGCGGCGCGGCTCTCAGAACCGGAGATGATCGTGAGGTTGAGCGTGCAGGTGGTGCTGTTCCTCGCGTCAGCCTTTTTCTCGGGTTCCGAAACCGCCCTGTTCTCCCTGTCGCGTTTTGATCTGCAGCAAATGCGCAAAAAGCGCAATCCTCATTCCGAAACGCTTCATGCCCTGCTCGATCAGCCACGGCGACTGATCATCTCTATATTGAGCGGCAACGAGCTTGTGAACATTGCCGCAACCGCAAACATGACCTTTATCCTGGTCAGCCTCTATGGCGACGGGCGCGGCGGCTGGATCAACCTGTTCGTCATGGTCCCGCTGCTGTTGTTGTTCGGCGAGGTAACGCCCAAAACCATCGCCGTATTCAACCCGGTCCGGTTCAGCACTCGGATCGCGAAGCCGATGGATGCCTGGGTCACGTTAGTCACGCCGCTGCGGCTCATCATCCGTAGCATCGCGGACCGGGTAACCACGCTGATCGTCGGCGAGGCAACGGACGCGGAAAACATCCTGCGCAAGGATGAGTTTCTCACACTGGTCGAGGAAGTTGCGCGGGAAGGCGAGCTGAGCGCGACCGAACGCGCATTGATCTACAACCTGCTAGAGGCGGGAGATACGGAAATCGTGGAAATCATGACGCCGCGCACTCGGGTCAATTTTATCAATGCCGATTTAACGGTGCCCGAAACGATCAACCAGTTCCGGTCATACCAGCATCCACGGGTACCGGTTTACCGCGGACACAGGGACAACCTTGTCGGATTCATTCATGCGGAAGATATTCTGCGACTGGTTCTCGACCAGACCGACCTCAACACGGTTACGCTCGAACAACTAATGCATCCGCCGGTCGTAGTTCCGCTGACAAAGAAGGTGGATGAAATGTTCGATTACTTCGCCACCAATGCGGCCCGTGCGGCCGCCTGCCTGAACGAGTTCGGTGGTGTCGAGGGTTTTATCACCATGAAGGACGTAATCAACTTTATTTTCGGGGAGATCAGCGGCAAAGCGGTGGGTGAAGAGCTCTATCAGGAGCAGGACGAAAATACCTATATCGTCTCTGGAGACATGAAGCTGAACTATTTCGATGATCTGACCAACTTCGGCCTGGACGACCCGAGAATGACCACCATTGGGGGGGTCGCGTTCCGGCACCTGGACCGGCTGCCCAAAATAGGCGACAAGGTCACGGTAGACGGCATCAATATCACAATACTGGAAATGGACGCGCATCGGATAGCAAAGGTCAGGGTATCGCCGGCAGTCGGACATTCCGAGGACGACGAGGACGATCAGGAAGCATCCGAAATCGAGGACACGGGAGAAATTCAGGCACCCGCCGGGCCCGAACAGATTGCGGATACGCACGAATCGTTGAACGATGAGCCGTCGGACGATCATGAGTCGGTTCAGGAGATCATTGAAGTGGATCCGGAATCGCAGGAATTGCACGACACCGGGGATAAGGCGGCACAAACCGTCGATGACACCATTGACTCGCAGACGAAGGCGGCGAGCCGGGAGAGGAACTGATGGATGTACTTCTGATCATGTTGCTGATGCTGCTGCTGTTGCTGCTGAAGGGTTTCTTCTCGGGGTCCGAGATTGCCGTGGTCAATTCCGACAAGATAAAACTGCACGCCATGGCCAATCAGGGACATAAAGGCGCAAAGGCGGTACTCAAACAACTTCGGACACCGGACGTGCTGCTGGGAACCACGCTGGTCGGTACCAATATCGTGACCGTGGCGCTGACCACACTGGGTACGCTGGTCATGATCCAGCTTTTCAGTGACATGGGGGATGTGATCGCGTTTCTGGTTTATACCCCCCTATTCCTGATATTTGGCGAGATCGTCCCGAAAAGTATCTTCCAGCAAAAATCGGACACCATCGCACCGGTAGCCATCTATCCGCTGCGTGTATTCTCTTTCCTGTTTTATCCCGTTATCTTCATTTTTTCCCGGATCGCGCGGTTGGCGGCCCGGCTTTTCGGCGCGGGCAAGACCGAACAGCATGTATTCATGACGCGCGAACAGATGCGGGCGGTGGTCGAGATGGCCGAGCGGGCATCCAATGTCAGTTCCTTCGACCAGGGCCGAATCCGGCAGGTGATTCGATTTTCGGAAACTTCCGTGGGCGAGGTCATGGTTCCGGTGGCGGAAATGACCGCCATCAATCTCAACAAGAGCACTCGCCGGGCTATCGCCATGGTACGCAAGCGCGGATACAACAGGCTGCCGGTGTACACGGGAAACATCAGCAATATCAGCGGCATCGTAACACTCACCACCTGGGACCTGATGAACCCGGAGCTGCCCGAACGGGATCTTTCCGAACTCATCCAGCCCGCCTTGTACGTATCTCCCTACCAGACCATCGACGATTTGCTGCCGATCCTTCAAAAGCGCAACGACCACATGGCGATCGTGGTGGATGAGTTTGGATCCGCCGTTGGAATGATTACCATGGAAGACATTCTGGAGGAAGTCGTCGGGGAAATTGACGTAGGCTACGATTTCGATGAGTACCTGCCGCGGCGCAAGCGTATTTTCGAAATGCTGGATGACGATGTGTTTCTCATGGACTCACGGCTGCCCATCTGGGAAGCCAACGAGATTCTCGGCATCCGGCTGCCCGCCAAGGAATTTCATACCCTTGGCGGCATGGTCATGGCGCGGCTGAGACGCATCCCTGAAAAGGGAGAAAGTATCGTCGAATCCGGATACCGATTCACCGTAGAAGGCGCCACGGACCGGGCGATCGAGAAACTGCGTGTAGAGTCGATATAAGCACATCTAGTATCATGAACACACACGTTTCACCCTTTATTATCCACCAGGCGTAAATTTACCAATGGATTTAGCACTTTGGCTGCAACTCGGCCTGTTCATCGTCCTGATGGGACTTTCAGGCTTTTTCTCGAGTTCTGAAACCGCCTTGTTCTCCCTCGACAGCGTCCAGCTGCAGCAGATGCGCCAGGACAGCAATCGACGGATCAATCTGATAGAGCGCATGCTGAGCCGGCCGCGGCGGCTGATCATGACCATTCTGATTGGCAACGAACTGGTCAACGTCGCGGCTTCGGTCATCTCCGCCGCGGTGGTGATCCATTTTCTGGGCGCCGACAACAAGTGGATCAACCTGCTGATCATGGTGCCCATACTGCTGCTGGTGGGTGAAATCACGCCCAAAACCCTGGCGATCCGAAACAACGTCGCATTTGCCACAGTCGAAAGCGGCCCGATAGAGTTCTTCGCCCGCCTGATAAAACCGCTGCGCTGGATGGTACGCCTGGTATCTGAATTCTTCATCACCCTCATCGTGGGCAGGGAGCGTTCGAGGGGCAACATCATCACCGGGGACATGGTACGCACACTGGCCTACGAGGCGGTGGGTGAAGGCGTTCTGGACGTGGACGAAGCGCAACTCATCGACCACATATTCGATTTCGGCAACAAGACCCTGGAAGACATCATGACCCTGCGCTCGGACATCTTCTTTCTGTCGAACGAAACGCCCATAAGCGAAGCGATCAGGGAGCAGCGGCGCACGCGCCACACCAGGATCCCCGTATTCAGGGAACACCGGGACACCATAGAGGGGATTCTTCACGCGAGAGATCTGCTCGGCGTCCAGGTTGCGCATCAGTCGGGAGCAGAGAATGAGGAATTAAAGGACCTCCTGCGCGAACCCTATTTCGTGCCGGAAACGAAACCGGCGGCCGAGCTTTTCGATACTTTCAGGGAGCGTAAGTTATCCATCGCGTTAACGGTCGATGAATACGGAGGGGTCACCGGACTGGTCACGATGGAGGACCTGCTGGAGTGCATATTCGGCAATATCCGCAGCCCGTCGGACAGCGCTTCGACCAGATACGTCACCGACATCGACGGCGGCAGCCGTTATGAAGTGGACGGGGCGATTCCCATAGTGGATCTGAACCAGGCGATTGGCAGCGATCTGTCGGATGAGGATTCGGAGACGCTGGGCGGGCTGCTGCTCAATGAGTTCGGCGAACTGCCGCCCGAAAACACCGTTATTGCCGTTGAAGATCTGCGTTTCACAATCAAGGAGGTGAAAGAGAATCGCATCAGGAAAATACTGCTTGAACAAGTGGTTGATGAGGAAACTCCACCAGAGACGGCGAAAACGGAGAGCGAGTCCGGTGAAGACAAATGATCAGATGGCGAGACTTCATTCAGATGATTAGACGACAATGGACATTCTGACCACGCTGTCAATCATGGCGGTTTGCCTGCTCCTGGAGGGGTTCTTTTCAGGATCGGAAATCGGCGTCGTCGGTGCCGACACCATGAAGCTGCGACACGACGCCGCAAAGGGATCGAAGGGGGCAAAGCTCGCATTGAAAATGCTGGAGAATCCGGAATGGCTCCTGTCCACGACCCTGGTCGGCACCAATATTGCGGTGGTTACGAATACGACCATGGGTACGGCGCTCATGATCCATCTGTTCGGTGAACAGGGCAGCTGGCTGGCCATTGTGCTTGTGGCACCACTGATCTGGGTGTTTGGGGAGATCGTCCCAAAAAGCGTTTTTCAGCAGCGTGCCGACACCATCACGCCGCGCATCATTTTCATCCTTCGTTTTTGCTCATATCTGTTTTTTCCGGTGTTGATCGTATTCACGTTTCTTTCCAGACTGGTCACCAGGATGGTCGGGAGCACGGACCAAAACCCGTTTACCCTGCGTGAAGAGTTGAAGACGATGATGCAGATGCCCGCCGCTCCGGGCGACATCCAAACCGAAGAGAAGGACATGATCCGCCGCATGTTCACCTTTTCCGAGACGACGGCGAATAAAATTATGGTACCGTTGATCGACGTGGTCGCCATCGAACGCGGTATGACCTGCGGCGATGCCGCACAAATCGCTGCGGACACGTCCCATGTCCGCCTGCCCGTGTTCGAAGACCGGATCGATCGAGTCGTCGGCACGCTTTATGTTCTGGAACTTCTGGGGGAAGACAGCTCAGTCCCCATCGAGAAGTACGTCAAACCGGCTCACTACGTTCCGGGCTCCAAAAGCATCAAGGAGCTGCTAATCGAGATGCGGCAGAATGGTGAAGCCATGGTAACCGTGGTCGATGAATTCGGCGGCGCCGACGGCATTGTGGCACTGGAAGACATCATGGAAGAAATCGTTGAAGATATCGAGGACGAATACGATTCCGACCACAAACCGCAGCAGTGGATCCGAAAAATGGGCGACAAGGACTATATCGTCAGCGCGCGCATCGAACTCGATGAGCTGGCCGAAAAACTGGAACTGGACATTCCCGAGACCAGCCACGCCACTTTGGCCGGACTGCTCATGAGCCGGGTCCATGAGATCCCATCCACGGGTAGCCTAATCCAGATAAACAGCGTCGACTATACGATCCAGCGGAGCGTTCCTCAGGCCATCCAGGAGGTCAGGATCCGCTGGTAGCGGGGACCGCTCGAATTCAATACTATTTGGAGGTTAATATGACGTCGGACACAACCCACATCGATCAGGCGGTTCCAAAGTCGGTCCGTGAGCAGGTGGACAAGGCCAAAAAGAGCCAGATTCTCGGCTGGGAGTATCCCTACAAAGCAAAAATGAAGCGCGAGGAGTACGAAGAGGCCAAACTGGAATTGCAAATCGAGCTGCTCAAGATGGAGAACTGGGTCAAGGCAAAAGGCAAGAAGATCGTTGTATTGTTCGAAGGCCGGGACGCCGGCGGCAAGGGCGGGACCATCAAAAGATTCATGGAGCATATGAACCCAAGGGGGGCAAGGGTGGTGGCACTGGACAAGCCGACTGACAAGGAGCGAGGCCAGTGGTATTTCCAGCGCTACACCCAGCATTTACCCACCACCGGTGAGATCGTGTTCTTCGACCGGTCGTGGTACAACCGCGCGGTAGTGGAACCCGTGATGGGTTTTTGTACCGATAAGGAAAATGAACAATTTCTGGAGCAGGTACCGCTGTTCGAACAGATGCTGATCGAGAGCGGTATCATTCTCTTCAAGTACTGGTTTTCCGTAAGCCGCCCAGAGCAGTTTCGCCGCTTCAAGTCGCGTGAAATCGATCGATTGAAACAGTGGAAGCTGAGCCCGGTCGATGAGCAGTCCCTAAGCCGTTGGGACGACTACACCAAGGCCATAGACAAGATGTTCGAATACACTGACACGAAAATGGCACCCTGGATTGTGGTGCGATCGGATGACAAGAAACGGGCGCGCCTGAACTGCATGCTCCACCTGCTGTACACCCTGCCCTACTCCAAAAAGAACGAAAAACTGGTGTGCGCCCCAGACCCCGGCATCCTCGGCCCAGCCAAGAAAATGTACAAATCTTTCGTCGAAAAGCACCCCGAAATCAAAGACACGGGCTGAGCCTGGATCACCGCTGTCGCTGATGCCCCCGCGCGATGACGGGGGCATGGATCACCTCGCTGTTTCGCTACCCGCAATGACGCGAGTACTCACAGACTCTAGCCGGCATTTCTCACTAGCATCCCGGACGATGGCGCAGGACAGGTGCCGATGAAGCCCAGTTTCAGTGGGGCCTGGACCAACCAGCGTCGGGATAGGCGTTTCCAAGACACACTGTTTTTTGGACGAATCCATCGACTTCAATGTTTGCAATGCTTAAGGAATCTCTGATTAATAGCGTCATTGCAAGGAGCGGAGCGACGCGGCAATCCAGAAGTTCTTGAATGATAACGGTTCTGGATTGCTTCACGACGCAATGACGAAATACTGCATTGATCAGAGTTTCCCTGGCATTGTAAGTCCTTGGCAAGAAGTTAAAGCCGTCTGGTGAGAAATGCGAGCTAGGATTGTTCGAGATCCTCCAAAATCTTGCGCGCCTTCTCCATTTGCGCCTTGATGACTTTTTGCTGGAGTTCCAGCCGTTTTATCTCTTTGGCTGAACCGTCTTCGGCGGAGGTCTCTTGTTTATGCTCCTCATTGACCCGCTTCTGCTTTTTCTCAAGTTTTTCCAAAACCTGTTTGACACTATCCGGATCGAGCTGCTTACCTTTTTTCTCCTTGCGGAGGAAATTGTCTACATTCTTTTTCAGCTCTTTAAGTTTCATAGCTTAAACCTTGGTCTGTGTTTTTTTCGTTGATGAGTCATTATGGAGCCTCACTCAAGCTGCATCCGAGCCGGCCAGTGTCTCGATTTCTTCCTTGTCCAGTATGATCTCTTCTTCGGCCTCGGCAACGAGCACGTCGTGTGAGGCCAGCATAGCCTGCGCGCTGCTGACCAATTTCCGCGACACGTCTTCCGCATAGGCACTGTCATTGAGTAAAGACGTCGCCATATGCGGTGTAATCAGTTGATCACGGAGCAATCCGTCCACGGATTGGGTCATTTCTTTCAGACTCTGCTCGAGCTCCACTTTGAATTCGTCCAGTTCCATCGATTCGAGCTCCGCCACGTCGGTGTGGCGAAGTTGATTGATCTCTTTGAGGACTGATGCCACACGATAGCGCAATTTGTTGTACTCAGCTCGTATATATTCATTATCCGAAACCATGTACTCGGTCATGTTTTTGCGCAGGTGTTTGACGTCTTTGACGCTTTCAACGATGTCAGACGCCGCCTGCCGGATCCGGTACAGGCTTTCCGAGAAATCGCTCGGAAGATGGGCCTGCGACCGGCTGATGAAGTCGATGATTGCACTGTACAGAACCTTGACCTTGCTCTCATACAGTCCCTCCAGGTCGAATTCGATGACTTCACTGTCATCATCGATGGTCTTCTTGAGATCTTCCGACTCGAGAATCTGGGTCCGGTGCAGGTTCATACCATGCGCCATCAACTCGAATGCGGTATCGAATAGATGCAAAGTTTCCTTTCTGACTGATTCTAACACCGTATCGGGAAACTCGATGGCTGCGTTACTAAGGTACCTCGGTTCGATTATGTCGTCAGCCGGCATGACAAAAACTTTGCACAGAAAGTCCGCCAGCCTGGTGATAAAAGGCACCATGACCAGGACGCCGACCATATTGAAAAGCGTGTGAAACACGGCGAGTTTGAGCGTGTAATCCTCTTCCGGAATACCAAAAATTCCACTAAAGTAGTCGACTGCCACCACGAACTGGTGGATGAACACGATGGCGATCACACCGGTAATCACGTTGAAAATTAGATGCGCCCCCGCCAGCCGCTTGCCTTCCACGTTGGCGCTCAGGGACCCGATAATGGCGGTAATGGTTGTTCCCACGTTGGCGCCGATAGCCAGCGCCAGCGCATTTTCATAGGTAATCTGGTTTGCCGCCAGCGCGGTAAGTATCAATACCAGCGTGGCGTGGCTGGACTGCATCACCACCGTTGCCAGGGTCCCGATGCCGGCGAACAGGAACAAGCCCGCATATCCCTCCACGGCATAGGATGCCAGATCGAAGCTGTCCTTGAATGCCTCGAATCCTTCCTTCATGTAATGGATGCCAAGGAACAGGAAACCGAGTCCGGCGAGGACGGAGCCGATGCCTTTCAGATATTTCGATTTCTGAAATGCGAGGATGATGCCGAATACCAGCATCGGCATGGCATAGGCGGAAATCTTGACCTTCAGGCCAAATCCGGCAATCAACCAGGCACCGGTAGTTGTTCCGATATTTGCACCAAAGATGATGCCTATACCCGCCACCAGCGTAATGAGGCCGGCGCTGATGAATGAAATGGTGATGACCGAAACCAGCGAACTCGACTGCATGATGGTCGTGGTCACGATGCCAAAGCTCAGGCTCTTCCACAGCTTATTCGTGCTGTTCTTCAGCAGCCGTTCCAATATGCCGCCGGTAAATGCGCGGAATCCGTCCTCCAGAAACAGCATGCCAAAGAGGAATATCGCCACGCCGGCGGCGATTTCCTTGAAATCCGGGCTGATCCAAAAGCCGTAGGCGAGAATAAAGAAGATGACGGGCAAGATGACTTTTTTTAGCATAATTGATTCCTGAATCGTTATTGGCTCATGTTCGTCCCGACTGAATACTTAAAGAAGCCTGGGTTAGCGAGAAGGCTACAGACGCTTTACCGTTTCCCTGGGCAACACCTTCAATTGAATCCAGTGTACCAGTGGCGCTATTGTTGCAATTTTATTACAAAGCCACTGATTTTCGTGAAAAATCAGTGTCAGTCAATGATTGAAATCAATTAATACCAACTTAAGGCCTTGAAAATCAAGCCAAATTTTGACATTTGAGTGAGCGTGACCACGATAGTTGATGCAGCGGTTTGCAAATTGCATGATAGAGAAACGGATAGACTTTCCAGATCGAGTACCGCAAAATCACCTGAGTCGCATGCCCATCTGATGCATCAAATATCAATAGAACCGCATAAAGATTACCACTTTTAATTCATATTTGGGCCTACCACACGTCCTCGGCCAAAACCCGTCATAGCCAGATCACTTTGAACCACTGTGATTCGGGGATAAACTTGATCCATATCAAGTTCATAGCCCTTTCTTAAGTTCTAGCCTTGTGTGAAGAAAGCAATTGGCACCAAGTAATTCCAATCCAGCCTTTGCACGAGGTAGGTCAGGACGAGAATGCATCGATAAATGTAAGCGAATTTCTATCTGTCATGATTGTGCTTCTGTTCAGTGGAGGATCATGGGGATGGATAAGGAGGGTTACCGATGGCTAGACGAAGAAAAAATCGTGGAGAGTTAAAGGATTATTATTTGATTCTTGGTGTCCCTAGCAACGCCTCCCAGAAAGACATCCAGCTCGCATTCCGGAAGTTGGCGCAGAAATGCCACCCCGATCTGAACGACGATCCCAACTCGACAGAAAAATTCAAGGAACTCGTGGAGGCTTACTCAGCACTGAAGGATCCGGAACGGCGAAACGACTTCGATGCGGAAGTTATTTCTAAATACTGCCAGTCTTATCTGGGCCAGTTTGAAAACGGAAATTCCCCCAGCCAAACAATAAAAAAAGAGTTCCTGCGCATTCTGAGTCTGGGAGGAGTTGACGAAACGGATCCAGCTCAAGAAAAACCGGAACCGGAATTTTATCGAATTTTGCGGCGCTTGGGCTTTCGCTAAAGCGCGATACTGGTACCGCCAGAGATTTATTCGGTTGCGACCAGCATCGTACTGAACGCTCTGCCTGTCACCAGTTTTGCAATACGAGCAGAATGCTCGTATATGCGCTTTAAATTCTCAAGAATGTCGTTTTGTAATGTAAAAGCAACCATCTCTTGTGGGGTATGCTCATTTCCCAGGAATTTCGCCTGACGCTCGCTCACCAGTTTGTCCATACCCCCGATGATGTCTTCTCCCTTCTCCAGCACCATCTCAGCTACTTCGCGCCGATCGTGTTCTAAGGCGGCCAACGCCGTTTTGTAGGCATCCAACACTTTTTCGTGATAGTGACTGAGCGATTGCAGCTCGTCGTCGCTGAAAGTGATGCCGCTGGACTGGTACATATTGGCCAGATGGAACATATGAATCTCGACGATGTCGCCGATATTCTCTACCTCGCTGCTGGCGGTAACCAACTCAAGCGCTTCATCGGAACTGTGTTTCGACAGATGCTGCCGGCCGATCAAAGTCAGATACTGGCTTATTGCGGCGTAAAGGGCGTCGACCTGATCGTCCATATCCCGAATTTTAGTCATATTCTCCACGTTGCCGACAAACACAGACTGCGGCAAACCGGCGAGCATATTTTCTACCACCTCTCCCATGCGTCGGGTTTCGCGGCGCGCCATACTGAGAGCCAACGGCGGCGTTGTCAGCATGCCCTCGTCCAGGTACTGCGGTTTAAATCTGGCTATCAGCGCCTCTTCCGGCGTAACCTCCTTGAGGGGCACTAGTTTCTCCACCAGGAGAGCGAACTGGTTGAGAAACGGCAGGAATATCAGCGTGTTGACGACGTTGAAAATTGTGTGGGCATTGGCGATCTGCCGGGGTGCCTCCGCACCCAATTTTGCAGCCCCACTGAGGCCCGAGTCTGCTGTGGGCGATATGATGGTCACCAGTTGTGCCAACTGGTGGATAAAGAGGAGCCATAGCAGTACACCGAAGATATTGAACAGCAGATGGGCGACGGCGGCCTGTACGGCCTCCCGAGGTTTGCCTATGGCCGCGAGCATGGCGGTAACACAAGTGCCGATATTCGCTCCAAACGCCAGGGCAATCCCAGCCGGGAGGGTAATAAATCCTTGACCGGCCATGACGATAACAATACTGGTAGTGGCCGACGAGGACTGGACGAGACCCGTGAAAAGGGCGGCTACCAGGATTCCAATCAATGGGTTTTCCATACTTACCATAAGATCAAGGAACGGCTGGTAACTGCGCAACGGCTTCATGGCGTCGCCCATTACAGCCATCCCAAAAAACACTAGGCCCAGCCCCATCAGCATGGCGCCGTAGTTCTTGATGATCTCTCGCCGGGAAATGAACAGCATGCCAAACCCGACCGCCACCATGAGCAGTGCATATTTGGTGACCTTGAAAGCGACGATCTGGGCGGTGATGGTAGTACCGATGTTGGCACCGAAGATGACCCCGAGGGATTGGGACAGGTTCATCAGGCCAGCCGTAACAAATCCGACGACGATGACCGTGGTTACGGAAGAGGATTGCACGACGGCGGTGACTCCGGCGCCGGTGGCCACACCGGCGAGGCGGTTGGTGGTGAGCTTCGCAAGGATATCCTTCATCCGCTCTCCCGCCACTGCCCGCAGGGCCTCGGTCATTTTGTCCATACCGTACAGGAAGATAGCCAGTCCACCCAGCAGCGATATGGCCATGGTCCCCCAACTCAGCGCTTTTGAATCCGCGGCGAAGGAGGCCGATGAAACGAAAAACATACACAGTGCCAACATCACGATCACGGCGGCGGGCTTGAATTTTCCAACTTCGTCGAGCGCTCGAATACCTACCGGTACCCGCAGTTTGTTTTTTATTGGTATCATTTACTCGTTATCCAGAAGCGAATCTGAGAGTGCACTGGAATCGGCTTATTGACCGGGACTTTTACATCATGCGCAGAATTAGTCAAATTCACACGCGGCCGTTAGCCCCTTCCACGTGCTGGTTTGTGTGGGAATCAAGATGCACCTTTCTCCCCGAGACTGATCCGCCACCGACTTGCCCTCCCCGTACAGAAGATTAGCTTTAGACGCTAAAGGGACAATCTGGTAAGCAATCCTAAGGTAAATGTGCTCTGCGGCTGGAATCATTCCAATCGAGGGCCACTGAGGTCTAGGCTGACGGCTGGAACAATGCACGATCCTCGCACAATACTAATTGATTACGCGAGGCCCGCTGAACAAGGACGAAACAAACTAGTTAAAAAAATCAAATAGATATCATATAATGCTAATCAGCACTATTAGTTTCCAGCTCTAACCCCCTGAAAATATGAAATTCAACGAAAATGACACATACACTAACTGATGTATCCGGTGTTGGGCCGTCGATGGCCGAAACCCTCATCGCCAATAAAATCGATTCGGTCAAGAAGCTGGCCAGGATCGACATCGGGGAACTGACATCGATCCCCGGTATAGGTGAAGTTACCGGCCGGAGTATGGTTGCGTCAGCCGGGGAATTGCTTGCCACAGACGAGCCGCCCAAAGAAGGCAAGAAAGGCAAGAAAAACGGAAAACGAGATAACAAGGACGATAAAGGTAAGAAAGGTAAAAAAGATAGAAAAGGCAAGAAAGGCAAAAATAAGAAAGGAAAAAAGAGCAAAAAGTAGTTCTGATTTCAGATATCCACCATCACGGCAATCGGACAAGGAGGAACCGACCATCCTGATTCCCAGAGACAACATCCCGGATTCCGGATTCGCACCTTTGGTTACGCAGGGCTCCTGTCCTGAACGGCATTACGATCTACCGATTTCAGTAGTGCAAGGATGAACTCGGGATGTCGGTCGCAGCACATCACCAGTTCACCAAATCAATCTTCCCGTTCGAATGACCCAGGTCAACACTGTCGTCCTGACATACGCCATCGACAATCGTCGGAATTAACAAAAATTTAGTCGTGCCGATCTACTGCCGGCGTTACAATTGTAGTGCGAACGAAAACGATGACAAACTGCTCGTCACCCGCATTCCCGGTAACGATTGAAAACAATTCAATTTCCGCCACAACGACCTGACGTCATTGTCATGCAAACGCAATAACTGACTGTAGATGGCTAAGGCAACACAAAATTTCTTCGCATCGACCGAGGTTGCCGACACGCGCTCGGTAAAAGGCGTGCTCATACCGGGCGATGTGGGGTTTCGGCAAATCGTGGTAACCGGACCGCCGTGCAGCGGGAAGTCGAGCCTGGTCGAGAAGCTGGGCGGGTGGCCGGATGAGGGGTATATTGATCTGTCACTAAAAAAATGGTGGCAAAGCAGCATATTTACATTTCGGCCCCGGGAAATCCATTTTGGTTTTCCATTCGTTGGATTCGACGAGAGCCATGCGGTATTCGACAGGGAGTGGCTGCGATCCCCGACGGATATCGAGTTCTCACGAATTCAGCTGCCCCCCGGAAAACGGGGAATTTTCAGCATCGACTGGCGCAACCGGTACGCATTCGATTTCCAGTTGATACCCGGTGATCAGATATACGCAATCTGTCAGGAAAGAAAGAAGCGCGGTACGCACCCTATGGACGCCGAGTTGACGCTGGAGGGAGTGCTGCGGGCGGTAGAGGCGTACAAAAAGCTCGCGCTTTTCTTCCACGACAACGGCATGCTGGTATATTTCAGGGATCGATTCGCGGGAAATCCCAGAAGATTCGTGGCCTCCGCTTCCTAGTGTACCCCGTCGTAAATTCTGTGATATTCAGAGCCCCCCAAAAACACGGAGACAAGGCGCGCCTCGCAGGCAATATCCAGATATTGGCCAGAGGGGCAACGCAGTGGCCGTGGTTCTTGGGGGGCTCCCGCAGGGCGAATCGACAAACACCCGCCTTCGGCGTTGCATCCGCTCCCATTAGCTCGCTAGTGCTTCGCGAATGCGCCTTGAATTCGGATGCTTG